>Ga0134124_10000078_pt1 | contig 93987 bp, 71 predicted proteins | sample KB304_FD_96880 | JGI IMG/M metagenome (GOLD analysis project Ga0134124, IMG submission 96880) | Terrestrial soil microbial communities without Nitrogen fertilizer from Kellogg Biological Station, Michigan, USA - KB3-0-4 | ecosystem: Environmental > Terrestrial > Soil > Unclassified ...
CGGGCAGTCTCATCGACCGTACGACCCGACGCATTGGCCGGAGCGGCGGCTGCCCGCGCGGCCGCAGGCCGCGGAGCGGCGGCTTTCGCGGACAGGCTGGCCTGCTGGGAGCGCAGGTTCGCCTGCTCCACCTTCAGCTCGTAGTTTTCGAGCTTGAGGCTCGTGATCCAGAGCGCGGAGCCACCGAGAAGTACCAGTGCAATAACGAGCAGTGTCGACTGTTTCATGGGGACGGGACCCTAGCCCACTCCGTGTTCGCACCCAACCTGCGAGGTCGCCGAGGTTCCACGACACCGGTGCACCGCCTATCCTCACCGGTGATGCAGCGCGGGTGATGCGTCGATAGCCGCGATGATGACCGAGCCGACGGAAGTGGAGAAACGATTGGAATACGGCGAAGCCGGGAGCTCGCGCGATCCGGCGGCGCGCGCACCGTGGTGGAAGACGGCGGTGTTCTACCAGATCTATCCGCGCAGCTTCCTCGACACCGACGGCGACGGCGTCGGTGATCTCGAAGGGATACGCCGCCGCCTCGAATATCTCGTCTGGCTCGGCGTGGACGCGCTGTGGATCTCGCCGTTCTATCCGTCGCCGATGAAGGATTTCGGCTACGACGTGCGCGACTATTGCGACGTCGATCCGATCTTCGGAACCCTCGCGACGTTCGACCGGCTGCTCGCCGAAGCGCACGCATGCGGACTGCGGGTGATCATCGACTGGGTGCCGAACCACACGTCGGACGAGCATCCGTGGTTCGTCGAATCGCGCAGCAGCCGCCGCAGCGCGATGCGCAACTGGTACGTCTGGCGCGATCCGGCGCCCGACGGATCGCCGCCGAACAACTGGGTCGGACAATTCTCTCGCGGACCGGCATGGACCTTCGACGAAGCCACCGGACAGTACTATCTGCACTGCTTCCTGCCGGAACAGCCGGACCTGAACTGGAACGAGCCGGCGGTCGTCGGCGCAATGCACGAGACGCTGCGTTTCTGGCTCGACCGCGGCGTCGACGGCTTCCGCATGGACGTCGTGCATCTGATCGGCAAAGACCCCGGGCTTGCCGACGATCCCGACGACATCCGCGGCGTGACGCACGTGCCGCTCAATCACCGGCCGGAGACGCACCCGCTGCTGCGCGAAATCCGGCGCCTGCTGGAACGATACGAAGGCGACCGCCTCGCCGTCGGCGAAGTCTTCCTTCTCGATACCAAGCAGGTTGCCGAATACTACGGTCGCGGGGACGAGCTGCACCTGTGTTTCAATTTTTCGCCTCTCTACACGCCGTTCGATGCGGCCGCGTGGCGCGACCAGATCGAGCGCATTGACCAGGAGCTCGCGCCGGCATCGGCGTGGCCGACGTGGGTGTTGTCGAATCACGACAACCAGCGTCACCGGACCCGCTACGGCAACGAGTCGCGCACGCGTGCAGCCGCATTCCTCGTCGCGCTGCTGCGCGGAACGCCTTTTCTTTACGCAGGCGAAGAGCTCGGCCTGTCGGACGCGGTCGTTCCGGAACCGCGCCGCGTCGATCCTGCGATGCGCGACGGCTGCCGCGCACCGATTCCGTGGGATGCGTCCGCGACGCACGGATGGATTCGGGACGACAACTGGCTGCCGTGGCCGCCCGACGCCGGTGTGCTTTCGATGGAGCAGCAGCGAGGCGACCCGGCTTCGATGCTCGCCCTTTACCGGCGACTGCTCGACGCGCGGCGCGGGTCGAGCGCGCTTCGCACCGGCGACCAGGAAATCCTGTCGTTCGGCGGCGAGACCGATGCGGCCGTCCTCGCCTTTCGCAGGCACGACGATGGCGACGAGCGCATCGTGCTCGTCAATTTCTCGAGCCGCGATGCGGGCGTGGCGGCCAAAGGAATCGTCGAGGTCAGCTCGGACGGCGCGGGCGAAGGCCGCGCGTTCGGCGGCACCGTGCGCGCGGAAACCGCCGTGCTTCTGCGTCCCGAACGTCTTCGACAGGAGCACGCCAGCCGGTGAGCGCGCTGATCACGCAGACCGACGCCCAGCCGCCGTTCGATCCGGTCTACTTCGAAACGGTCTTTCTCGTTCCGAGCCCGCCGTCACCGTGGCCTTCGCGGTTCGCGATCGTGACGGCGCACAATCCGGACGGCCGGATCGCGCCGGATCAGGCCAACAACGAATACGAGCGCGCGCTTGCCGAGCATCTGCGGCGTGAGCGGATCGATTCGTTCGCGGTCGTCGGTGCGTCGCCCGACCTTCGGCATCACGAAGCCGGGCGCGGATTCGCGTTTGCCGATCTGTCGGTCGCCGCCGACGTCTCGGCGAGATTCCGGCAGCGGGCGTTCTACGTGATCGATCTCGGCGTGATCTTCCTGTGTGTCGATGGATCCGGTCGCGGGTGGGAAGTCGGCGAGTGGCGCGAGCGCCTGCGCACGGCAGCGCGTGGCGGGATGTAGCGGCGGCGGCTCTACCAGGTCGAATCGGCGGTTGTCGCGCCGGCCGGTGCGGCGCTCGCGGTTGTCCGGCTCGCCTCTTCGCCGCCGAGAAACAGGATCGCCCAGTACGTTCCCAGCGGATACTGTTTCGTCTTGCGGAACGTGACGGCGAGCCCGTAGCTGCTGGCCTCCGACACATGCTCGAGCGCGCCGGGCGGAGGCGAGGAAAGATCCATCGACGTGAAGGCCAGCGTCCAGCCGACGCTGCCTGAGGCCGTACCGCGCACCGCACCCGACGCGATCATTTTTTCGAGCTGGCGGTTGAGCTGCTTCGACATCGCACGGTCTTCGACGAGCGGAGTGCTGCGCGAGCGTGACCGCGCGCCCTCGAGAAGCTTGGCGATCCTGGCGGCCGCCTGGTCGTCGGTAACCTGCGGCATCGGCGTCGCGAAGTCTTCCGCAACATAGACCCATTCGCCGCTTGGCTCCGACATGACGCCCGGGCCGACGACGGTCAGCGACGGGTCGAGGATGTTGCGGCGATGGCCGGGAGAAGCCATCAGCGCGCGATGCGCCCTCATCACGTCGCTGTTGTAGGCAACGTTCTCGGCTGCGCCTTTGGCGCTGTAGGCGCTGCGCGACAGTCTTGCTTCGAAATTCGCGCCGTCTCTCGACGAATGATGCGACATCTTGTGGATCGAGCTCATGTCGGCCGCGTGAAGACGGGCAATCTGCGCGAGCATTCCATCCCAGCGAACCGGCGAGATGCCGCGCGACGTGCGCTCGGTGTTGATGAGCTCGAGCAGCAGCGCTTCGTCGCGGCTCGGCTCGGGCAGCGGCACGATGTCGTTCTCCGACTTGCTGCGCGAGCCTTGACGGCCCGCCGTCAGCGCGCCGAACAGTCGCGAGAACACTCCAGGCTTTTCGCTGGCCGGCGCGGGCGCATCGGTAGCGGCGGCCGCATCTCTCTGCGTGCTTCGGCTGCGAATGACAGGTGGCGGCGCGATGCTCACAGCCGCCGTCTCGCGCTCGGTGCTGCGGCTGCGGACGACCGGTGGCGGCGCAATGCTCACCGCGGTCAGCTCGACGGCCGCGGCGCGTTTGCGCGGGGACGAACCCGCTTGCGGCTGCGTCTTCGACGCGGCTTTCGTCGCGTCGGCCGCAGCATGCTCTGCGGCTGCGTCTGCAGCGGAGTCGGCGTCGGCCGTCTCGTCGATCGAGTGCTCGGTCGTGGTCGCTTCGTTGATCGAGAACCATACGGTCGCGGGCGCGTGGGCCCTTGCATGCGCGACGGCCGGTTGATGTCGCCGTGTGGACTGCGTGGTTTCGTCGGCTGCAGCTCCGGCTGTCTCGACGACGTCGAGCTCGTGCACGGCGGAGACGGCGTCGGTGGATGGTTGCGCGCCGGCGTCTGCCGATGCGTGCGCATCTTTCGAAACACCGCGATGCAACGCCGAGCGCCGCGCGCTCAGTCTCTGGATTCCAACACGAATCGCTTCGTCTTCTGTCGAAGCAGTCTCGCGCGACGCTGATTCGCGAACGGAAGGAGAGTGAATCGAAGATCTGTGCGCGGAGACCGAGACGGATTTTTCGGAAGGCGGAGGAGGAAGAACGTGGACGAGGCCGGCGACGTCGCGCTCGACGATGCGCTCTGCTGACGATGCGTTGCTGGAGAGAAGAAGGTTCGATGCGAGAAGCGCAGTTGCGCCGCAAGCTCGCGCGATCGAGCTGCGCCGATCACCCCACAATACCCCTATGATCGTCCCTCCCATTCGCACGCATCATGGGGTGCGGCACTAGAGAACGGAACCTGTTTGGGTGTCACCCAGGCGCGCACAGAAAATATTTTGATTTAGGCCATCTTCAAGAAAGCCGCGGGCTTCTGCCGAAAAGTCAGCGTGGCTGGAGGTGCCGCGGCTCGAAGACTTCGATCGCCTCGGCGATCGCGGCATGCGGTCCGTACAGGACGAGAAGGTCTCCGCTCTGAAGCCGCAACGATTCGTCCGGGTTCGAAACCGGCGTCTCGTTGCGGATGACCGTCAGGATTGCCGCACCGGTGCGGCCGCGCAGGTCGAGCTCGCCGATCGATTTCCCGTCGCCTTCACTGCCCTTCATCACCTCGGCGGTCTCGATGATGCCGCCGCCGATCAGCCGCTCGATATCGGACATCGTCTCGAAGCTTGCCGCGGTGCCCCGAAGCGAATGGTAGTTGCCGAGCCGGATGATGCCTTCCTGCACGCGCGTAACGTGGCGCGGCACGCCGAGCCGCTGCAGAAGCCGTACGAAAATCTCGATCGACGCCTCGAATTCGGCCGGCACGACTTCGGAAGCCCCGAGACGCTCGAGCTCGGCGATCTCTTCGACTCCGTGTGCGCGCACCAGGATGTGCGCCCGCGGATTGAGCTGGCGGGCAAGCGACGTGATTCGCTGCGATGCAAGCGCATCGCTGACGGCAATGACGACCGCACGCGCCGAATGAATCCCGGCCGTCTCCAACGCACCACGCCTCGATCCATCGCCAAAGAATACGGGAAGTCCCTCAGTCGTACCGGCACTCACCCTTGCCGGATCCATGTCGAGCACCACGAACGGGATCGACGTCGACCCGAGCACGCGCGCGACGGCCTGTCCGGTCACGTCGTATCCGATGATGACCACATGAGCCTCGGCTTTTCGCACGGGCCGCGCTGCCTCGCCGGCCGCGAGCGCGAGCCGGCGCGCGCCGAAATAGACAAATGGTGTCGCGGCCATGCTGAGGACGGCCGCACCGAGAAATGCCTGTTCGAAAGCAGACGGAAGAAGCCCGAGCGCGACCGCCTGCCGCGACAGCACGAACGAGAACTCGCCGATCTGCGCGAGCGCGCAGCCGGCAAGCAGGCCCGAGCGCATCGAGCCCCAGCCCACGCCGATCACCACGCCCGATATGGCGCCCTTGATCGCAACCGCACCGATCAGCAGCGCAACCCATTCCCAGTGACCGGCGAGTCCGAACGGATCGAACAGCGCCCCAATGCTGGTGAAGAAGATGGCGACGAACGAATCCCGAAGCGGTAGCAGCTCGGCAAAGACCTGGTGCGCGTACGGCGTGCCGGACAGCGCGAGGCCGGCAAGAAACGCTCCGAGCGGCAGCGACAGTCCGAGGCTCGTCGCGGCCAGTGCCGTCCCGAGCGCAACCAGCAGCGCGACCGACGGGAACAGTTCCGGAAGACGCGCCCGCGCGGTCAGCTCGAGCGCGCGTGGCAGCACGAACCTCGCGAGCGCGACGATGGTTGCAACCGCGATCGCAGCGCGAAGAAGCGCCATCGCCGTCGCGGCCAGCAGCGACTCACCGGGCGCCGCAAAGACCGGCAGCAGGAGCATCATCGGAACCAGCGCGAGATCCTGGAACAGCAGGACTGCGGCGGCCGCCTGGCCGAACGGAGCATCGAGCTCACCGCGTCCGCCGAGCATCCGGAAGACGAGCGCGGTGCTCGACAGCGCGACCAGCGGCCCCGCAACCACTGCCGCCGGCCCCGGCAGCCCCGCCATCCACATCAGGACCGACGTGGCGGCCCAGCTCGCGACCACCTGAACCGTTCCTCCGATGACGAGAAAGCCGACAAGCCGGCGAAGCTTCTCGAGCGAGAACTCGATTCCGACTCCGAACAGCAGCAGCGCCACGCCGATCTCGGCCAGCCGATCGGTGCTTTCGGAATGTTTTGCGAGCCCGAGGACGCCGGGACCGGCGAGCACGCCGACGACGAGGTAGACGACGATCGGCGGTATCCCGATGCGGCGTCCGAATACGCGCTCGGCGAGTGGATTGCCGACAAAGCCGGCAATGAGCAGCCCGGCCACGGCAACGCCGAGCAGCACGACGACGTCGACGAGTATCATCGAGCGGCGGCTCCGCGCGCGACCGCTACGCCAAAGTGGATACGCGCACGTTCGATCCATGCGCGCTTGCCGCATCGGGTACGACGCATCGAGGCAAATCGTCGCAGATTGCAATAACCGCCACTAACGCGCTGCAAAAAGGGATTGCTCACAACGGGATCCGGGCGTTACTGTCCACGTGCAAGGAGCATGCGATGCGAACGGCGCAAATAGCGACGCACGAAAGCATACCGCGACGCGTCTCGTCGCGGACGATGCTCGTGCCGGCGCTCGCCCTTCTTCTCACGCTCGATGCTTCGACGGTGTTCGCCCAGGACGGCGGTGTCACGTTCTCTCCTTACTTGATGACGCGGCCGCCCGTCGGCTCGACCAGCGACGACGCCCTCATCCATGGGATCAGTCGCAAGATCGCGCCTCGGCTCAAAGCCTCGTACGGGCTCGGCCTCGCCGAGGAAACCGATCTTACGTCGGCGTTCCTGCGCTACGACCAGACGCTGGCCTACGGAACCCGAAGCGATCCCGGCTCGCGCGAGAACTGGAGACACTTTCTCGGGCTCGAGTACTCTCCGTTCCGCAGGTTCTCGCTCGTCGGCGGCATCGCCAAGGCGGGCGGACTGCGCGGAGGCTTTTCGCCGACCGGTTACGAGCGCCTGCGCCTGAACACCGGACTACGCTGGGCCGGAGAGAACTGGGGCCTGGACGGCTCGTTCTCGTACATTCCGACCGGAACCAGCCACTATCCGGGCGACGCCGGATACATGCCGGGTCCGGGCAGCGGCTCCAACCCGACCTACTTCTTCTCGCTTTCCGTAACCCGCCGCTTCTGACGCGCCTCCGGGAGCGCCGAGGATGGGCGGGCCGGATTTCCGACCCGGAAGAGCGCCCACGGCTGGGCGCGAATTCGCGGTGCGTGCTATAGCGGCGCGTGCCTGTCGTGACTGCCGAATCCGCCTTTCGTCCCCGCCCCGAGCAGCGCCAGAAGACCATCGTCTTCTGCGAGCCGCCGTACGTGTTCTGGGACCGCAGCATGGACGGCCTTCGCAAAGGCGAAGAGACGATTCCCGGAATGGGCGTGCTGATCCTGGCCGCCGTTGCGCGCGAGCGCGGCTACCGGGTCCACCTGATCGATGCGAAGGAACAGGGACGTCCTCTCGAGGAAGTCAGTCTCGAGATCGCCAGACTCCGTCCCGATTATCTGGGGCTTTCCGCGACGACGATCTCGGTCACGAACGCCGCGAGGATCGCTTCGCGCGTAAAGGATCTGGTGCCCGGCGTCGTGACGATCGTCGGCGGCGCGCACGTCAGCGCAATTCCGGAGCGCACGCTCGAGGCTTTCCCGGACATCGACTACGGCATCATCGGCGAAGGCGAGCATTCGCTGTTCGAGCTTCTCGACCAGCTCGAAGCCGGGGGTTCGACCGACAAGGTGTCGGGCCTTGCCTACAGGCGCGATGGAAACATCGTCGCCAATCCGCGCGCGCCGTACATCGACGATCTCGACGAGCTTCCGCCGCCGGCATGGGACCTGCTCGAGGATTTTCCTCACCGCTTCCAGCCCACTCTGTTCAGCTATCCGAAGTCGCCGGTCGCCTCGCTGATCACATCGCGCGGATGCCCGTTTTCGTGCAGCTTCTGCGACCGCTCGACGTCCGGGCGCAAAGGGCGTCTCCACAGCATCGAGTATGTGGTCGAGCTCTGCCGGCATCTCGAAAGCGTCGGCGTCCGGCACATCCTTTTCGTCGACGACCTGTTCACGGTGCGTCGCGATCGCGTGGTTCAGCTGTGCAACTCGTTCCTCGAAAACAATTTCCAGTTCACGTGGAGCTGCACGAGCCATCCGAACCTGCTCGACCTCGAGACCATGCAGCTCATGAAGCGCGCCGGCTGCTGGCAGATCGCCTACGGCATCGAGTCGGGCTCACCGCGCATCCTCAACGTCGTCAAGCATGAGGTGAAGATCCCGCGCATGCGCGAGACGCTTCGTCTGACGCGACAGGCCGGCATTCGGGCAAAGGGTTATGTGATGCTCGGCCATCCGACCGAAGGCCTCGACAGCCTTTCCGAGACGCTCGAGTTCCTGCGTACGGTCGAGCTCGACATGTGCCAGATCACGAAGTTCACGCCGTATCCGGGCACTCCGGCGTACCCGACGATTCATTCGCACGGAACGTTCGAAGAGAAATGGGAAGAGATGAACGCGATGAACTTCGTGTTCGTGCCGAACGGACTCACGCGCGAAATCCTCGAGACGTACTTCGACCAGTGCTACCGCACGTTCTACTCGCGGCACGACGTGCTGCGCGGGCTTGCCATGCTGATGCTCCGCGAGCCGCGCTTTCTCGGCCGGCTTGCGTCGAATGCCGCTCTCTACCTGCGCAACAAGTCGGGCGCCGCCAGGAACTTCTTCCGGCGCGACGTACCGGCCGAGCTCAAGCAGAGCGCCTGACCTCCTTTCCGGGGACCGCTGCCACCTCACCTGCCCGTCCGGGCCGGCCGCAACTTCGCTATTTACACTTTTGAAAGCCTAAAATCCCTTTAGAAATTCCTCGCTTGCCCCTTCTCATCCGTCTTGACGCCATGCGTGCAAGGCTATTTACTCCCGTGTAAGCATCCGGCTCCGGGCGGGTTCCCGGCGGAACGAAGCCGGCAGATGCCGAAAACCACGAACACAAAGGAGTGAACATGCGAGCGAGGGTCCAGTTTATCGCGACGATGGTCGGGGCTTTTTTTCTCTGGGGCACGGCAGCAGGTGCCCAGACCTGTCCGAACAGTTGCACGCCGGCAATCACCGGCCCGCATGACGGCGTCCACACCCAGTTCGACGGGAATTCCGACGCGGTCCTGTGGCCGCCGAATCACAAGCTGAGAACGATCCAGATTTCTGCAGTGAACAACGACGGTGACGCGTGCAACATCACGATCACCGATGCGCGCCAGGACGAGGCTCTCGACGGCAAGGGCGACGGAAACACATCACCGGATGCGACCAACTGCAGCAACACCGGCAACGATTCTTCGATCGACCTGCGCGCCGAACGCGCCGGCTACGGCACCGGCCGTTTCTACCATGTGTCGTTCACGATGAGCGATCCGGACTGCACGCTGCTGCCGGCCATGGATCAGGCGATCATTCTCGTGCCGCACGACCAGGGCGTGGTGCATCTGAACGCCTACGTCGACGAAGGACCGATCGCCCCCTCGTACTCGGGCGCAATGCTCAGCTGCACGCAATGAGTTGGGGCCGGCGCATCACGAGCCGGCAATGCGGGATGGCCGGCGACGATGCCGATCTGGTGTGGTCGCCGGCCTCTCTCGTGAGCGGCCGCTGACTTTTCGCTGCCGCTGACTTTTCGCTGCCCCTGCGTTATCCGGATCCTCCTGCCAACACGCGACAGCCCGGCGACCCGCAAATTGCCGCGCCTGGAGGACCACCGATGCGCATCGGCGTGCCGAGAGGGATCAAGGACGATGAGAATCGCGTGGCCATCACGCCGTCCGGCGTCGTGGCGCTTCGCGCGCAGGGCCACGAGGTCGCGATCGAGACCGGCGCGGGACGCGGCAGCCGCATCAGCGATGAAGCCTTCGCGAAAGCCGGCGCCGACGTGCTCGCGAGTGCCAGCGACGTCTGGAGCTGCGATCTCGTCCTCAAGGTGAAAGAGCCGCTCGCCGCCGAATACGGCTTCCTTCGCGACGATCTCGTGCTGTTCACGTACCTGCACCTTGCGGCCAACGAGCCGCTGACGCGCGAGCTGCTGAAGAGCCGCTGCACGGCGATCGCCTACGAGACGGTCCAGCTCGACGACGGAAGCCTGCCGCTGCTGGTTCCGATGTCGGAAGTAGCCGGACGGCTTGCGGTCCAGGCCGGTGCGGCTTCGCTCGAGATGTACCAGGGAGGAAAAGGCATCCTGCTGCCGGGAGTCTCCGGCGTGCGTCGCGGTCGCGTGACGATCCTCGGTGCAGGAGTTGCCGGCTTCAATGCATGCGTCGTCGCCGCCGGCCTCGGCGCCGACGTGCGCGTGCTCGACGTCCATCCGCGCCGGCTTGCATACGTGTGCGACGTGCTGCGCGGCAACGTGACCAGCCTGATGTCGAATCGCGCCAACATCGAGGAGTCGGTGGCCGGAGCAGATCTGGTGATCGGTGCGGTGCTGATTCCGGGCGCGAAAGCACCGCGGCTGATTTCGCGCGAGCTGCTGCGCCGCATGGAGCCCGGTTCGGCGTTCGTCGATGTCGCGGTCGACCAGGGCGGGTGCGCCGAGACGACGCGGCCGACCACGCATCACGATCCGCGCTACATCGAAGAGGAGGTCGTGCACTACGCCGTCGCCAACATGCCTGGCGCGGTGCCGCAGACGTCGACGTACGCATTGACCAATGTGACGCTCAGCTATGCGCTCGAAATTGCCGAGTGGGGCTGGCGCGCCGCCGCCGAAGCCAACCCTGCGCTTGCGCGCGGCGTGAGCTGCACCGGCGGCAAGCTCGCGAGCCGGCCGGTGGCCGAAGCGTTCGCGATGCCGTGGCACGACTGGCGATGAAATCCGCCGAACCTTCAGCATCCGGCGCGCCGCTTCGCACCGAGCACGCCTTCGCGTTCAAAGGATGGACCAAGCCCGGGCCGGTTCCGCCCGGCGCAATCGGCCGCGGCCCCGAGCCGGCGACCGGCGAAACGCTCGATGCGATCAGCGGGCACTTCCGGATCTTTCAGCTCACCGACGGCCACCGCTTCTCGACCGACGATGTTCTTACCGCCTGGTACGGCACGACCTGGTGTGCGAGCGCGCGCACCGTGCTGGATCTCGGCAGCGGCATTGGCTCGGTCGGAATGATCGCCGCATGGCGACTGCCCGGCGCGCGCTTCGTTACGATCGAGGCGCAGGCGCAGAGCGTGCGTCTCGCGCACAAATCGGCCGAGTGGAACGGACTGGCAGATCGCTACGAGATCCGCTGCGGAGATTTTCGCGAAGCCGGCGTCGTGCGCGACGATGAACGTTTCGACCTCGTGCTCGCGAGCCCCCCGTATTTCCCGCCGGCAGCAGGCATCCACGGAGGCCATCCGCAGAAGGTCGCGTGCCGCTTCGAAATGCTCGGCGACATCTCGGACTACTGTGCTGCGGCTGCGCGATCCCTCGAAGGCGGTGGAACCTTTGCGTGCGTCTTTCCGGTGTCGCCGGTCGAGCAGCACGAACGGATCCGGCGCGCTGCACGCGAGGCCGGCCTTGCGATCGTGCGATGGCGGCCCGTCGAGCTGAAGGAAGGCGAGCCGCCGCTGCTCGGCCTGTTCGCGATGTCGCGCGCAGCCGATCTGCCCGAAGCAATGCGAAGCCGCACGTGGACGGAGCCGTCGCTGGTGATCCGCTGCCGCGACGGCAGCGTGCACCCCGAATATGCCGCGGTGAAGCTCGCGTTCGGTTTTCCGCCGTAACCGGCCGAGGCAGCTCCGGTCGATGCGACTCGCCTCGGCCTGCCCAACGGCGCTACTCGATGCGACAGCTCCCGCCTTTCATGCTCCCCGACGACGCTGCGCCGATGTCGTAGCGCGAGCACCACAGGTCCGACAGGTGCACGTGGCTCATCTTGAGCCGCTCGTCGGCGCTGTAGCAGTCTGCGCCGCTGTCGCACGGCGCGAAGTCGCCGTAACGATCGACGCTCTGGATGACGCCGCCCGTCACGTGCGCCATGCGCCGCCGGATGTTTCCGTTCAGGTATTTGTCGAACCACGCCAGCGTGTAGTGATACTCGACGTCTTCGTCCCAGCTCGGCGTGTAGGCCCACGGCACGTGCGAATAGTCGAGATGCGTGCCGGCTTCGGTGACGATGATCTGGCGGTCGTGCGGTGCGAAGTCCGTCGTGCCGTCGAGATTGCGGTCGCCGGCAAGGCGATTGTAGCGGCTCTGCATCTCCGGCTCGCGGTTGTCCGTGCTCGGCGGCTGGATGAAGCCGTTGTCGTTGTCTCCGGTGAAAAGCTGGATCGGTACGTTGCCGATGGTGCCGTCGGCATCGAAATGCGACCACGCCACCACCGCTCGCGCACGCACCGGATACGCCGGCGCAGTCGACTGCTGGTACGCGATCGCTGCAGTCGCACCCGCCGAATGGCCCGCGAGGCCGAGCACGTACGGCTCGAGATGATCCTCGGCGCCCGGCGCCTGGTTGACGATCACGGCCGGGTCGATGCGGATCAGGTCGCGCACCGGATTGGCCGCGCTCACCATGAAATTGAGCGCCGTGCCCTGATCGCGAGCGAATCCGCCGCCGACGCTCCCATCGACTCCGTCGGCAATGCCCGCGTCGCCGTTCGGGAACGTGCCTTGCGAAAGGCCCTGGCCCGACACGTCGAACGCCATCGCAATGAAGCCCTGCTCGGCGAGGCGCTCGCCGGCCCAGTAGTACATGCGCTGCGAGCCGACGAAGCCGTCGCAGATGACGACCGCCGGATAGGTTTTGCCGCCCGGTCCGCTGCAGGTGACCGCGTCGGTGATGCCGTCGCAGATCGGCTCGTCGGTCGGCGCGCAGCTGACATCGGGCGGAAGGAAGATGGTTCCGTGCAGACGATTTCCGTCTTCGTCGGGGAAGTTCACTTCCACGGTGCGGCCGGCTGTGTAGTGCGCGTACTCGGGATCTCCGCTCCACGGCCATACGCCTTCGCATGCCTGCGGCGATCCGATGTTGGTTGCCGACGCGCAGTACGCCGAACAATCCGCTGCGTTCTGTGCGACCGTCAGATTGACGGCCAGCGTGTAGGTCGGATCGGTCTGCCGGTTCGTCGAACCCCACGAATCGCCGAGCGTGTCCGAGAAAATCGTCTGGTTCGCGCAAAGGCTGTGGTCACTGAGCGGCGTGCTCGCGGCATCGGCCGGGTTGGAGCACGCAGCGAGCTCGACGTTGTTGGCAAAGCCGTCGCCATCGGCATCGCCATACGGTGCAACGATGCTGAGCAGATTGGGCAGCGACGGCTGCATGGTCGTGGTAGTCGTCGTCATCGTGGTCGACGTGGTTGTCGTCGTCGTCGTTGCCGGTGCCGCGGCAGGATGCTCGCTCTCGAGCATCGAGCGCGCGATCGCATCGTGCGTGTCGACCAGACATACGGCCAGCTCGTCGGCTTCGAACGGTGCGGCATCGTCATTGCAATCGGCGGGAAAGCCGAGGAGAGCCAGGTCGACATCGGCGCAGGCACGCTCGACGGCGTCCGTCAGCTCGGAGCCCGCTTCTTCCAGCGTCGCGTCGGCGTCGCTGTTCCCGGTCGCCGGCCCTTCTTCGAAACATTCCGCACCATCGCCGCCGGCAACGCATCGCTGGCGAGCGTCGAGATTGGTTTTGAGAAACGACTGCGACGCGCGCGTGATCTTTTTCTGGCAGCCCGCAGCGTTCCCGCTGAGCGGCTCGGAGCTCCCGGGAACTTCCATTGCGACCGCGGCATCGATGGCATCGCGATGCGTCGACGCGATGCAGTCGGTCAGATCGGCTGCGCTGAACGTGCCGCCCGTGTCGTCGCCGCAGGCGGCGGGAAATCCGAGACCGGCAAGGTCTTCGTCGGTGCACGCCGCCGACAACTGCGACGCGAGCCCGTCGCGGGCTTTCGCGAGTGTCGCGTCACGCTTGTCGGTCTTGCATCCGGCGCCGGTCGCGGCGCGGACCTCGCAGTCGGCGAGCGCCTTGTGGATCCGCGATTCATAGCGGACGCTCGCGCGGTCGATGGCCGACGCGCAGTCCGTCGACGCGAACGCCTCCCCGCGGCCGGCGACGAAGACGGCCAGACCCGCACCAGATACACAAATGGCGAGCAAAGCCGCACGCTTGCCCGCTCCTCCCAGGGCGATATGCCGCATTCCGACACCTCGTTCCCTCCCCTGGTTCTTTGGCTTGCGACCTAGCTAGCGGGCTTTTTACAAGTCTGTCAATACGGCGCGGAGAAGCCCTCTGAAGGAGCCGCCGGCTGCTTGCCGACGTTTGGCCGAATTGCCCGGGCGCGCGCGAGGCGCCGAAAGCCTTATGCGGAAGGCTTGTTCATGCGCGCCTTCGCCGACGCGCCCAACCGATTGACGAGGCCCGTCATGTGCAGCTTTGCCGCCGCCCATGATCCGACGCGATAGCCGAGCCTGCTCTCGTCGGTTTCGCGGCTGTCGAGGTCGCGGCCGATCGACGCGCGTGACTCCATGCCCAGCTCATCCAGCCGGGCGCGCTGCTCGGCCGACGGCGGCGGATTCGGCAGATCCGTCGGCATGCCGCGGAAGTCGGCAACGTGGATCCACAGAAACTGTTCGTCGGGGGCCACGTCGAGCGTGACGAGATGGGCTCCGGGACCTTCGTTTCCTTCGATCTCGTCGTCGTCGACGACGACCGTCACGGCAACCATCGGAGATCCGAGCACCGGGGACTTCAGCGTGGATTTCGGAGCCGATTTGCTCGCAGTCCAGATCGCGTGAATCTCGTCATCCTGAAAATGACCGTACGCTTCGGTCAGCGTCACACCGATCCCGTGACCTTCCGGGCATTGCCAGGCGTCGAAGTCGCCTTCCTTGAGAGCAGCAAGCGGCGTCCTGCATTGCGGACAGTGGTATCTGGTCTCGCTCATGTCTTCCCCTCCCGATCGTTTCCCGAGGCCGTCGTGTCCCGCTGTGGATGACGGCTGCGTCGGGCGCAGTGCATCAAATGTCTAGCACCGTGACGGGGCGTTGGCGATGTACCTCGCGGGATTTTTGACGATTGACCTGCTGCCGCGAAAGCGGTTCACACAGCATCGTCTGCTTTCAGTTTCCGCGGGGAGGACCGGCACCATGGCGAAGCTTCATCCGACTCACTACGACTTTGGAGCGGAGATTCCGCCGGCGGCCGAAGTCGATCTTGCGACGCTCGACGTCGCCGATCCCGAGCTCTGGCGGCGCGACCTGTTCTGGGACCGTTTCGAGCGGCTTCGCGCCGAGGATCCCGTCCACTACTGCCCCGACAGCTTCTGCGGACCGTACTGGTCGATCACCCGCTACGACGACATCATGGCCGTCGACACCAACCACAAGGTGTTTTCGTCGGACGTCCACAACGGCGGCATCGTCCTTTACGATGCCGATCCGCAGTTTCCGGCCGGATTCATCACGATGGACGAGCCGAAACACACCGCGCATCGACAGACCGTGCAGCCGATCGTCGGACCGGATTTCCTGCGCAAGTTCGAAGAGCTGATCCGCGTACGAACCCAGACCCTTCTCGACACCCTTCCGCGCGGCGAGGCGTTCGACTGGGTCAACACCGTGTCGATCGAGTTGACCACGATGATGCTCGCGACCCTGTTCGATTTTCCGTTCGAGGATCGCCGGCGCCTCACGCGCTGGTCCGACGTCGCGACCGGCGAGCACAACGAGGCGATCTGTCCCGGCGGACGCGAGCAGTGGGAGCGCGAGATGCTCGAATGCCTCGAGGTCTTCACGGGCCTGTGGAACGAGCGCATCAATTCTCCCGAGCGCCGCGGTGACCTCGTCTCGATGATGGCCCACCACGACAACACGCGGAACATGACGCCGAGTGAGTACTTCGGGAACCTTATCCTGTTGATCGTCGGCGGCAACGACACCACGCGCAACTCGATGACCGGTGGCCTCTACGCGCTCAGCAAGAACCCGGACCAGTACGACAAGCTGCGCCGCGATCGCAGCGTCATTCCCAACATGGTCTCCGAGATCATCCGCTGGCAGACGCCGCTCGCGCACATGCGGCGCACGGCGATTGCCGACTGCGAAGTTGCCGGCAAGACGATCCGCAAGGGTGACCGCGTGGCGATGTGGTACGTTTCCGGCAATCGCGACGACGCCATCTTCGAGAATCCGAACGCGTTTCTCGTCGACCGCAAGAACGCGCGCCAGCACATGGCGTTCGGCTTCGGCATCCACCGCTGCGTCGGCAACCGCCTGGCCGATCTTCAACTTCGCATCCTCTGGGAGGAGATCATGCAGCGCTTCGATCGTATCGAAGTGCTCGAAGAGCCGGAGCGGGTACCGAACCCTTTCGTCAAGGGATACAGCCGCATGATGGTCGAGATTCCCGCGGCGTAAGCGACCTGCCGGAGCATTCCGGCCGGCACCACGCAGATCATGACCCGTATCGTCATCGTCGGCGCCGGTCAGGCCGGTGCGCAGGTCGCATTCTCGCTTCGTCAGTGGGGGCACGACGGCACGATCGCGCTCGTAGGCGACGAGCCCGCTCCGCCGTACGAGAGGCCGCCGCTCTCGAAGGAATTCCTGAAAGGCGAGCTCGACGAGGCCGGCCTCTATTTCAAGACCGCCGCGTGGTACGGCGACAACGGTGTCGAGCTGAAGACAGGTGTCGCTGCCGATGCGATCGATTGCGCGCAGCGAGTCGTTTCGCTGTCCGACGGCAGTGAGGTCGGGTACGACAATCTGGTGCTCTCAACCGGATCGCGCCCACGCGCGCTTCCGGTCGCCGGCGTGTCGCTCGCCGGCGTCTTCGAGCTGCGCACGATGGCCGACGCGCGCCGCATCGGTGAAGCTCTCGTGCCGGGTGCGCGCGCGCTCGTGGTCGGCGCCGGCTACATCGGTCTGGAAGTCGCAGCGGTCGCGAGGCTGCGCGGGCTCGACGTGACGGTGCTCGAAGCAATGCCGCGCGTGCTCGCGCGCGTCGCCGGCCCGGTCATCTCCGAATTCTTCGAGAGCGAGCATCGCTCGCGCGGCGTCGACATCCGCTGCGGCGCCAGGCTCGCGGCGCTGGAAGGGCGCGAACGGCTCGAGGGAGCGCGACTCGCCGACGGCATGCAGATCGCCGCCGATATCGCCGTCGTCGGCGTCGGCATCCAGCCGTGCGACGAGCTTGCGCGCGCGTGCGGGATCGAATGCGACAACGGCATCGTCGTCGATCGCGATGCGCGCACGAGCGATCCTCGCGTATTCGCCGCCGGCGATTGCGCACGGCGTCCGCTCGTCCACTACGAGCGCGCCGGCCGCCTGGAGAGCGTCCACAACGCCATCGAGCAGGGAAAGCTCGCAGCCGCAGCCATTCTCGGCCGCCCGCGACCGGCCGAAGACGTACCGTGGTTCTGGTCGGACCAGTACGACCTCAAGCTGCAGATTGCGGGGTTGAGCGAAGGTCACGACCACATCGTCGTTCGCGGCAACCCCGCCGATCGCAGGTTCGCCGCGTTCTATCTGAAGGACGGCCGGCTGATAGCGACCGATGCGGTAAACAGCCCGATGGAATTCATGGCATCGAAGCAGCTCATCGCACGCGGCGCCCGGCCGGATCCGGCTTTGCTTGGCGATACCGACGTGTCGATGAAACAGATCGTAGCCGCCCATGCAGTCTAGAAGCACGGCGAGATGCCGTGCCTGAGCAAGCACGGCCAGATGCCGTGCCTGAGGAGCGAGGACCAATGCCCAGGATCATTTTCACCGACCACGTCGGCAACCAGCAGACCGTCGAGGCCGACTGCGGCGAATCGGTGATGCAGGCGGCCAGGCGCAACAACGTGGCCGGTATCGACGCCGATTGCGGCGGCAAGTGCGCCTGCGCGACCTGCCACGTGTTCGTCGACGAGCTGTGGCTGGCGAAAGTCGGCACGCGCGGCGAGACCGAGGATTCGATGCTGGCGTTCGCGCCGAACGTTGCCGACAACTCGCGGCTGAGCTGTCAGATCAAAGTCAGTGACGACCTCGACGGGCTGAAAGTCACAACCCCGGAGAGCCAGTCTTAGGCGGAGCTTTCGCCGCAGATTCGCGAATTCTGCCGGTTTCTTCCCTTGCCGGTCTGGAAGCAGGCTGATAGAGCATTTGCTCCGCGTTTGCTCGATGGCGGTCGGGCCGTCGGATGCTGGTTCGGTCCTGAACTGGTTCAGTCGTGAAACGGAGGGGCACGTGAAAAATTCTACTCTCGCTCTCTGCCTGGCGGCATCGATGGCGCTCGGGACTTCCACAGCCTTTGGCGCAGACTGCGAACCCGGCTTCTCGAGCCCGACCGGTCACGACCCGTGCACGCCTTGCGAGGCTGGCACGTACAGCGAGGCGGCGGCGCGTACGACGTGCAACGACTGCACCGCCGGAACCTTCAGCCACGACGTCGCATCCACGACGTGCTCCAACTGCACCCCCGGCACTTACTCCAACTCGTCGCGCACGGTCACCTGCTCCAGCTGCGACGCGGGAACGTTCACAAGCACTTTCGGGTCGACCTACTGCGCGAACTGCAATCCGGGCACGTTCAGCGATTCGTCCGGTGCAATGCTCTGTCAGAATTGCGGCCGGGGACAGTTCAGCGATACCGCCGCGTCGACCGTGTGCACCGACTGCTCTGCCGGCAGCTACAACGAAGCCACGGGCGTTACGGTCTGCACCAACTGCTCGGCCGGGAAATACGGAACCACCGCCGGCGCCACCACGAGCGAGGCATGCACGGACTGCAACGCCGGCAAGTACAGCTCGACGAGCGGTGTGACGAGCTGTTCCAGCTGCAACCCGGGCACGTTCAGCGATGCGTCGGGTGCAACGTCCTGCTCGAGCTGCGATCCCGGGACTTTCAACGATACGGTCGCTTCAACGAATTGCCAGGACTGCGGCAAGGGGGAATTCAGCAACACGTTCGCTTCGACCGTGTGCACCGACTGCTCGGCCGGCAGCTACAACGAAGCGACCGGCGTCACGGTCTGCACCAACTGCTCGGCCGGAAAATACGGAACCACCGCCGGCGCGACCACCAGCGAGGCGTGCACCGATTGCAACGCAGGCAAGTACAGCTCGACCAGCGGCGTGACGAGCTGCTCGAGCTGCACGCCGGGCTCGTACAGCGATTCGTCGGGTGCAACATTCTGCGCGAACTGCAATCCCGGCACATTCAGCGATACGGTCGCTTCAACAGCTTGCCAGAACTGCGGCAGGGGCGAGTTCAGCAATACGTTCGCCTCGACCGTGTGCACCGACTGCTCGGCCGGAAGCTACAACGAAGCCACTGGCGTTACGGTCTGCACTGACTGCTCGGCCGGAAAATACGGAACCACCGCCGGCGCAACGACGAGCGCGGCATGCACCGACTGTGATCCGCACACCGTGTCGTCGTCCGGGTCGTCGACGTGCCTCGCGTGCGAAGCGGGAACCTACCAGCCGTCGGCCGGTTCGGAGTCGTGCGAAAGCCGCAACGAGCTGCGCTGCTGGAAGGCGAAGGATCAGAAGACTCCGGCTTTCGCCGCGCAGGATGACGTATCGGCCAGCGACGAGGTCGTCGCGTCGGACACCATCGACATCAAGAGTCCGGCGATGTTCTGCTCGCCGGCCGGTTTCGGAGCCGAGCCGGTATCGAATCCGGACGCGCCGATGTGCTGCTACAAGGAAAGCGGCGCGAAGCTGGCCTCGCCGGTGTCGGTCGAAGTCACCGGCGCGCACCTCGGAACCGTGCAGCTTGCCGTCGGCAAGCAGGCGCTTGTCTGCAGCCAGTGCGGCGGAAGCGCGTCGACCGAGCAGTCGCTGCGCTGCTACAAGGTCAAGGATCTCAAGAACCCGGCTTTCTCTGCATTGGACAGTCTCGCCGTGACCGATGGCCTCGCCACCGACAGCGTGAAGGTCAGCAAGCCGGCACTGTACTGCGCACCGGTGGCGCTCGGCGCTGCGGCGGTCACCGACTCGACGGCGCATCAGTGCTGCTACAAGGCAACCGGTCCCGCGCTCTCTGCGACGTCCATCATCGATGCGATCAGCCTCGACGGCAGCACGCTCCATCTCGGAGTGAGCAAACAGTCGATGGTGTGCGAACCCTGCACGCGCACCGTTCTGCCGTAGGAATTAACGCTCGCGCCGGAGAACCGGGCTGTCCCCGACTCTCCGGCGTGCAGCATTTTCGCCGGCTGGCTGTCGCTTCTAGCGTCGAAGCAGCGCGCGCCCGCTCTGGCCGCTGACGATAGTCGCCAGAACAAGCACCGCCAGCGTCGGCACACCCCAGGTCCGAACCGTCGAAAGCACCGCACCGAACGCTTCGATCCCGGCTGCGCTCGCGATCGGATGCAGCAGATATGGCCCGGTCCAGAGCACCGCAACGGCGGCGCTCAGTGCAAGGAGCCGCCGCTGCGGTTCGTGCTGCCCGGCAGCCAGCGGCGCGAGCATCAGCGCGACAAACACAAGGTGATGCTCCCAGCAGTTGAGTGTCGCGAGCTCGATCGCCGCGAGGCAAAGTGCATACGCAGCTACGCGTCCCGTCGGCGAATCCGCCGAGCGGCGCGCGAACACGAGCGAAGCCGCAACCAGCAGCGCACCGACGATGCCGCCGACAAGTCGCAGCGCGCCTCGCGGCAGTGCGAACAGCAGAGGCCCGTGCCATCCGCCCAGCTCCGGAAACGGCGAAAACGCCACGCCATCGCCGAAGAGCCTGTGCAGCACGGCGACGATCGAGTTGTTGAGGACGTAGAACTGCTCCGCCCCGACAACTTTCGCGTCGAACGCCGCCGGTGCGAGCACGACGCGCACGTAATCGAAATGCATCGCGATCGCATGGCCGACTCCCGCAGTCAGCCCTTCGCGCGGAACGGTGACGACGGCCGGTAGCAGGATGAGCGCAGTCGTTGCGGCAATGCCGGCTGCGACCGCGCGATAGCGGCGCTGCGCAAGAAGCGCCGCGAACAGCACGATCGGCAGCAGCTTGATGTGCACGGCGAACGCGAGCATGCCGGCGCCCGCCCGCCATCGCCGGTTCTCGATCCATCGCAATCCGACGACCACGAGGCACGCGACCAGCAGGTTCGTCTGCCCTTCCTGGAAGTCGCCTCCAACCGGCGCCGGAAGCCAGGCAACGAGCAGCCCGGCGTAGACGAGCAGCGAACGCGCGTCGCGGATTCTCGCCAGGCGGATACATCCAACAACCATCACGGCGAGAAACACGAAGTGCAGCGCCATCCAGACCGCATAGCCGGTCACCGGAGCGAGCAGCGTCAGCGGCGAGAACAGCACGGCAAATGCCGGTGGATACAGGTAAGCCTTCGGCGAAACCCCTGGCGGCGGCGGGACGTACAGCGCTTCGCCGTGTCGCAACCGCAGCGCCGCATCCCAGTACGCCGTGACGTCCGGCCTCGAGTTGCTCCAGTCGAAGAACCAGACGAACGATGCGCTCGCCAGCATCAGCAGACATGCCGCCGCCATAAGACAGACGAATTTTTGCGACGCGGTGCGCGCGCTGGGCAGCGTGGTCTCGGCGACCCCGGTGCACTCGGATCCTGGCGAGCCGGCCCACATCGAGCGCAACTGCTCCGGGATTTTTCGCGTTAAGGCAATGAACGACGCCATTGCCGTTCGGAGACGACTCCGCTAGTGACGGCGGCATGCGCGCGCAGCCGCTCTTCTACCATCGCGTGCTGTTCCTCATCTGTCCGACCGGCGCGTTCTGCCGAGAGGATCGCTGCCAGTCGTATTTCAGCCCCGAGCTGATCCCGTCGATGCGGCCTCCTATGGAGGAATGCGAAGCGGCCGGCGCGATCCGCCATGCCGGCGCCGAGCCGTTCGTGGTCGATGCGCCGGCGCTCGGGCTTTCGGCCGCGCAGACGTTCGAGTCGATCGAGCGCATCGGTCCGGATCTGGTCGTGCTCGTCGCAACCTTCGGTACGCTCGACGACGACCTCGCGTGGGCCGCGCGCATCCGCGAGCGGCATCCCGATCTTTCGATCGGGCTTCGTGGTGCGCCTTGCTACGTGCTCGCCGAAGAGATTCTCACCCGCCAGCCGGCCGTCGATTTCTGCGTGCGAGGTGAATACGAGCTCGTGTTCGAGTCGATCGTGCGCTGCGGGTTCCGCGATGCGTGCGGAACCGTTTACCGCGACGGTGACCGCATCGTTTCGCCTCATCCGTCGGCCGTTGCCGAGGATCTCGATGCGCTTCCATGGCCGGATCGCACCGTCATCGACTCGTCGATCTACCAGGTCCGCGGCCTCGGGGCTCCGCAAGCGACCGTGCGCGTTCAGCGCGGCTGTCCGTTTCCGTGCACGTACTGCCTCGTCCATAGCGTAAGCGGCGACCGTGCGCGCCACCGCTCGCCTGCAAGCGTGGCAGCCGAAATGGCGGCCGTGCAGAGGACGGGCATCGACTATTTCTATCTTCGCGCCGACACGTTCTCGCTCGACCGTGCCTGGGCCATCGCCACGAGCGAGGCGATTGCCGAGCAGTGTCCCGGCGCGCGCTGGGTTACGACGACGCGAGTCGAATGCGTGGACGATGCCGTGCTGGCTGCGATGCGGCGGGGCGGCTGCTACGGCGTCAGCTTCGGCATCGACGTCGGAAGCCGCGCGATCGGTCAGAAAGTGCGGAAGATGCCCGACGCGAAGCGCGCGACAGCGGCGATGCGAGGCTGCGACGCGCACGGCATCGTCTCGCTCGGCTACGTGATGATCGGATTTCTGTGGGACACGCCCGAAACGCTCGATGAAACCGAGCGGTTCCTGCGCGTCGTGCGGCCCGATCTCCTGACGATCCATCATGCGCATCCGTATCCCGGCACGCGTTACTACGACGACGTGATGGCCGAAAAGGTGTCAATCGCGTCGCCCCGGGCGCAGGCCGAGCCCGCGCTTGCATCCCACACGCTCGCTCCGGGCGAACTGTCCCGTCGCGCGCGCGCGATGATGCTGCGGCACTTTGCGCGGCCGGCCGTCATCGCGTCGCTCGCGCGAAAGTCGGTCGGGCTCGCGTCGGATCGCTGGCTGCGGCGATGGCCGCGCGGATCGGAGAAGCGCGCGAGACGCCCGTGGAGAGCCGCCAGCGCTACGGATTCAACGCGCTGAACCGATTCCCAACTGCGGTGGTTGACCGGTCGCCGCCGCAATTCCTGCCTGAACCCGTGCGAGCGCTGCGGCGGCCGGAGCGAAGCCGGGGCGAAGCGCGAGCGCCTCCCGGTACTGCACCTCGGCAGCCCGAAAGCGTCCGCGCCGTTCGAGCGCATCGCCGAGCGCGTAGCGCGCATCGAAATACGATCCGTCAAGGTCCAGCGCGCGCGTGTAGTGCACGATGGCTTCGTCGAAATTCTGTTCGCGTCCGTACGTGGTACCGAGGTTGTTCTCGGCCTTCGCGAAAGCCGGACGGATGCGGAGCGCTTCCTCGAAACGGCTGCGCGCTTCGCCGAACTGACCGCGGCGCGCGAGCGCAATGCCGTAGTTGTTGAGCGCTTCGGGCCACGTGGGATTGATGCGTACGGCTTCGGCGTAGTGCTTTGCGGCGTCCTCTTCGCGACCGAGATCGTCGAGCGCGACGCCGAGGTTGTTGTGCGCCATGTAGTTGCCATCGGTGACGGCGATGGCCCGCTCGAACAGCGCGACGCTGCTCGACCAGTAGCCAAGCTGGTCGCTCGTGCGCGCGGCCAGGCCGCCGAGCAGAAGCACCGCAACGCCGGCGATCGCGGCGCGCGGTACCTGCCAGCGCTCGAACAGATCCGCCGCACCCCAGGTCAACATCAGGAACAGGCCGATGTGCGGAATGTACGAATAGCGGTCGGCGATTGCCTGGCCGCCGAACTGGATGATTCCGCTTTCCGGAAGCAGCGTGCCGACGAACCACAGCCACCCGACGAGGACATACGGGAGCTTCCCGCGCACGCGCCATGCAAGGATCGTGACCAGCACGAGACCAAGCGCCGATGCGACCGCGTTCGCCGACGGCACCTTCTGCAGCGGGTAGAACACGGCGAGATCCAGCGGCCGGAACGTGCGGTCGAGATAGAGAGCGTAGTGCCAGAAAGTGTTTGCGACGCGCGTCGGGAACGGCAGATAGCCCTGCATGACCGCGCCTGCGGCATGCTGCGCAGCCCACGTCTGGCGCAGAGTCAGCGCCGCCAGCGCCACCAGCGGAAGCTTTTCTGCAATGAGCCATCCCACCGGGACCTCTCGTGGATTCACGGCGATCGAAGCTGCACCGCGCAAGCCGGGAAAGCTCCGGCGCCGGAGCGGCCAGAAGTCGAGCAGCAGCAGGCCGCACGGAAGTATGGCCACCGTCGGCTTGGCGAGAAGAGCGAGCGCGAACGCCAGCATGGTGAGCAGATAGCGCCGCAAGGATGGGTTCTTCGCGTACGCAACCCACGCCCAGACGGCCAGCATCAGGAAGAGGCCGCTCAGCACGTCCTTGCGCGCGGCGACCCACGCGATCGATTCGACACGCAACGGATGCAACGCAAACAGCGCCGCAACGAATGCACTCCGCCAGAAACAGCCCGTCGCCGATTCGACCCAGAGAAAGAGCAGCGCTGCGGCCGCCGCACCAAGCAGCGCGTTCACCAGATGCAGCGCGCCCGGAGCTGTACCCGACCACTGGCAGTCGGCCATCAGCGAAAGCCAGGTCAACGGATGCCAGTGTCCCGAATGAAACGCCGTCAGCGCCCACTCGACGTTCTCGCCGCTGAGCCCAGTGCGCACGAACGGGTTGTCGGTGACGTACTCGTTGTCGTCGAGGTTGATGAAGGGGTAGTTGCGCACCGGCGCGTAGAGCGCGAGCACTGCGAAAACGATGGCGGCAACGACAGCGACGCGCTGGAACGACACGCCGGGTCGAGCGGCAGGCGCGCGGGGCATGCGGGAGTGTCTAACAGCGCCGCAGATGCCCCGCCACCAGCAGCGAGAGGGATGCCAACGGAAACGAAGCAATGGCGCGGAGCTCGATAGCGCGAGCAGCGAACGGCAGCGGCGCCCTGCAACGTCGGGTGAGCCGATGGACGGCGCTTTGACGTGCTGTCACGAAATTTTTGATCGATTCCGGCTGGATTCAATTGTCGGTTTGTACGTAGAACTACGTGGTTGTCCGGTCCCGGTAAGAATACGCACGTAGAACTCCGACTGCGCGCGCTCGTGTAGTTCCCGTACAACAGTGTGAGGTCCGGGTCGCCGCGGGACGAGAACCGCGTCGAACTCCCACACGCGGGCCCTGGACCGGAAGCTCAACTCTTGGAAATACGAAAGGATCCGATGCCCAGGCTCCCCAACTCGCCGAAACCGTCGTTTGTCGAAGTCGATCGACGCCTCGATCTGGCCGCTGTTTGCCCCGACCCGAACGCGATCACCGCGGACGAGCTTCGTCACCTGCGTGAAGCCGAAATCATGGGCGACGAGCCGGAGACACTGGAAGAGCTCCAGGTGCGCGTCGAGAAGTTGCGCGCCGAAGCTGAGGCGATCGAGAGAGGAGTTCTTGCGCCGGCGCCGAAGGGTCGTTCGCGGCGCTAGCAGAGCTTGTCCGGAGGCTCTTCACAGAGCCTCCGGTGTCAGTGCGGGGAAGGCGAGTCGCGAAGGCTTCCGAGCAGCATTGCGACGACGCCCAGGCTAGCGGCAGAGATCGTGCCGTCCGCCGCGAACCCCGGATGCGAAACGACCGAACAGATCGTCGTTCCAACAAGTACTCCGAAGAGCACGCATCCGGAGTCGCGAAGAACGTTTACGGCGGCGGAAGTATGCCGCGTCGTCCCGACACCAGCGCCACTGCGAGCACCACCACCGCCAGGACGGCGAACAGCCAGCCGATATTGGCCGACATTCCGGCCACTCCATTGAATCCGAGCACTGCCGCGATCAGTGCAATCACGAAGAACGTTACAGCGTAGTGCAGCATGGTGAGCTCCTTCTTTCGATGTTAGTCGCCGCGGCAACCGCGGCGCCGAGTCCGCTTCATCGACCAGTGTCGGCGCGACATGTACGCCGGCCCACTCGTGTGTGTCGCGACTCATGCCTCGACTGTAGGCCGCGAAAGAACGGTTAGTAAGGTCGAAGAACCTGCCTGGGTGATACGAATCGGCAGAAACATGCGTGCGACAATGCACGATTGTCACGCAGGCGGGTCAATTGCGGAATTGCGCAAGCGCAACTCGCGTCGCGGTGGTGGCGCACCGCTTCGCAAGCGGTATCGCGGGTTAGCGAAACGGGCTCGAGCAGAACATCACGAGCGAACGGTGGCGAGCATGAAGTTAAGGCCGATGGTAGCAGCGGGGTGCCGCCGAGAGGCCGGCCGCGTCTCTTAGACAACGGCGGGTTCGCTGCTATAGGCCTCTCCGGTTTTTCCGATGAGCTCTTCACTCACCACCGAAATCGACGTCGCAATCATTGGCGCCGGCCCGGTCGGGCTTACACTGGCGGCCCTGCTCGATCGGCAGCGCGTCACGAGCCGCGTCTTCGAAAGGCGGTCGGCGCTCCACCGCGATCCCCAGGCCCACGTCATCAATACGAGGACGATGGAGATTCTGCGCGGGCTCGGGATCGAGCAGGAAGTGCAGGCCGAGGCTGCGTCGCCGCTGCTCCTTCGCTGGGTCACGTGGTGCGAGAGCCTTGCCGGGCGCGAGCTCGGCCGCATCTCGCTCCAGGGGGATTCCCCCGCAGGCCTTACGCAGCGGCTCGCGCTCAGCCCGACGTCGATCGCGAATCTCGCGCAGAACCGGCTCGAACCGCTGCTCTGCGACCTGGTGCGCAGAAGCGCTCGCAGCGAGGTCCGTTTCAACTGCGAGGTCGTGGCCGTCGAGGAGCGCGGCGACCGCGTGATGCTCACCGTCCGCCAGCCCGACGGCAGCGAGCAATGCACGAACGCAAAGTGGGCTGTCGCCTGCGACGGCGCCGGCAGCCGCACGCGCTCGCGGCTCGGCATCGAGCTCATCGGGCCCGCGTCGCTTCAGAAGTTCGTGTCGATCTACTTCGAAGCAAACCTCGATCGGTGGATCGGCGCTCGCACCGGCCCGCTGTTCTGGATTGCCGGCGCGAAGACACGCGGCGTGATCATCGGCTTCGATCTCGCGCGGACGTGGGCGCTGATGGTCCCGTACGATGAGGCGCATTCGGCGGAGGACTTCCCGATGCCGGTTGCCGAGCGCCTCGTTGCCGCAGCGATCGGCGACGCTTCGGCCGAGTTTCGAGTCACGTCGATCGGCAACTGGAACATGAGCGCACAGATTGCCGACCGTTATCGCAGCGGGCGCGTGTTCCTCGCCGGCGATGCCGCGCATCGGTTTCCACCGTCGGGCGGTCTCGGCATGAACACCGGCATCCAGGACGCCCACAATCTTGCGTGGAAGATTGCTGCCGTCGTACGCGGCGACGCCGGCGAAGGACTGCTCGACAGCTACGAAGTCGAGCGGCGCCCGGTAGCGCAGATCAACTGCGACCAGAGCGTGCGCAACGCGATGCGCATGATGGAGGTCGACATGGTGCTCGGCGTATCGACGCTGGCGCCCGTCGATCCGGCCGTTGTCATGAGCGACGACGTGGCAGTCATGGATTTCGGAATCGATGGCGACCGCGAAGAGGCCGTCGCAAAACGCCACGCGCTCGGCGAAGTGATCCAGTCGCAGGCCGAGCATTTCGACTTTGGCGGGCTCGATCTCGGATTCCGCTACGAGGCCGGCGCCATCGTTGGCGATGGGACCATCGCGCCGCCGCTCGACGTACGCGTCTATTCGCCGTCGGCGTGCCCGGGCTCGCGGCTTCCGCATGAATGGGTCGAAAAGCGAGGCCGCCGGGTGTCAACGCTCGACCTGGCGAAGCCTGGCCGCTTTACGCTGATGACCGACCCGGACGGTACCGCGTGGATCGATGCGGCGCGTGAGCTCGTGCGGCGCGCCGGCATCGACCTCGGCGTTGCAGTGATTGCGACGTCGCGATCGGGCGATGCCGGCGAGCTCTGCGACGCGTCCGGCGCCTGGGCCGAGGTCAGCGGTCTGCGAACCGGGGGCGCCCTGATCGTGCGTCCGGACGGCCACGTGGGGTGGCGGATGGCCGATGGCGCGGCGCCGCATGCGGCGTTCGGCATTCTTGCGCAGACGTTTGCATCTTTGCTGTCGCGGCCGATGCTTGCCGGGTTAGAAGAAACGGCAGCGTGATGACGTAGTGAGGATGAAATGAAAACGACGAACCGCTCCAACGATTCGGCGCGAGCGATCGCACCCGCCAAGCTCGCCCACCTCGTCTTCCGCACCCCGCGCTACGACGCGATGGTGAAATGGTATTCGACGGTTCTGAACACGCGGACCATGTTCTCGGACGCCATGCTGACGTTCCTTACCTACGACGAGGAGCATCACCGCGTTGCGTTCATCAATCTTCCCCAGCTTGCCGACCTGAACCCGCTCTCGGCCGGGCTGGACCACGTCGCGTTCACCTATGCATCGCTCGCCGAGCTCCTCCAGACTTACGAACGACTGAAGGGCGAAGGCATCGAGCCGGCCTGGTGCGTCAACCACGGACCGACGACGTCAATGTACTACAGCGACCCCGACGGAAATCGTGTCGAGCTTCAGATCGACAACTTCGCGACCAACGAGGAGCTCGACGCTTGGTTTCACAGCGGCGCGTTCGAAGAGAATCCGATCGGCGTGGGGTATGATCCCGATGTGCTCATGCGCATGTGGAAGGAAGGGGTTCCGGTCGAAACGCTCGTGCAGCAGGGAGCGACCGCGGCACAGTAAGAGCACCAAGGCATGGCTTGAGGCTCGGCCGGCGGATAGCCTGCGGTGCAGGTACTCCCGGAGCCGCAGACCATGCGAAATAGCATTCTCATCTCAGCACTGATTTTCGCGGTCGTTTCAGGCTGCCACCGCTACGTCCGGGGCGAGTTGAACTACATCCAGCACCCGGAGCTGGAAGATGCGTCGATCTACGACAAGCGCGATTACGTGTGCGGCAAGCCCCTCGGCCGAATCGAAAAAATCCGCGTCGACAAGATCGACTGCTCGGAGCTGGCCGCGTTGGCCGTGGCGGACCTGATCGCCGAGGCGAGGGCCAAAGGTGGAGACGGCGTACGGGATGTCCAGTTCCGCGGTCACTACCGCTTTTCCCCCACCGTCTTCTGTCGTCATTCCCTCAAAGGCGCGAACAAAATCCGCGTCGTCGGCTTCGCGTACAAGAAATGCCAGGAAGGAACGCACTGATTTCGCCAATCGACGCGCAGGCGGAATTGCGGTCGGGATGCGCGGCAATGTAAGTTGTCGCCATGAGCATTCCCGTCATCGTTCAGACAGCCATCCTGCTTACGATTTCGAACGTCTTCATGACGTTTGCCTGGTACGCGCATCTTCGCGAACTCGGCAGCAAGCCGTGGATCGTTGCGGCGCTCGTCAGCTGGGCCATCGCGCTGCTCGAGTATCTGTTCCAGGTGCCCGCCAATCGGATCGGCTTCACGCAGTACAACATCGGGCAGCTCAAGATCCTGCAGGAGGCCGTCACACTGTCGGTGTTCGTGCCGTTCGCGGTTTTCTACATGCGGCAGCCGCCGAAGCTGGACTACTTGTGGGCGGCGCTGTGTATCTGCGGGGCGGTGTACTTTGTGTTTCGGGGCGCGCCGGTCGTCGGTTCCTGAACGCCGAACACTTCAGAGAAACACGCAGTCGGGACAGTTCATCCCCTGCGCAAGTCCAACCGACTTCCGCAACATCGCGAGAGCGTCGCTTACCGATACAGAGTTGCTGTTGTTGGTATCGCAGATGCACAGCCGGCACGTACCCGTTCCGACCGAGGTTCGCAGCGCTACGAGCGCATCGGAAGCAGCAACGTGCAGGTCCTGATTCGTGTCACCGCAGACGATGCAGCGGTCGAGCTGGAGATGATCGACTTCGATGCCGCCGATCGCGTTCGATATCGTGATTTTTGAGATCCCTGCTGCCGTCTGGATCGCATAGCTGCGATCTTCCGCCGTTTCGCCGGTATTCGTGAGATCGGCATGCAACGGCGCGTCCGCGACTCCGTACGACTGTCCATCCGGACCGAATGCCTCGAACGTTACAGGCGTCGCCGGACCGCCGTCCGTCCATACGACAGCAAGCTTGGTAGGATAACCGTTGGTCCGCCCTTCAGTGAACGTGAAGGTGATGGTCCCGCTCCCGGAGAAATACGAATGCCCGTCTCTGCCGAATCCGTCCGTGACACCATCGTCATCGTCGACGGAATCGGTATTCGACGAGGGGCCGAGAACGCTGCCGTCGCCCGTCGTACCCGGCACGTCGAATGTGCCGTCTTCAAACGTCTCCAGGCAGAAATCGTAGTCGTGCTGTACGGAGAATGGACTGTCGAAGAATCTCACGTACGGCTGGGGAGTAATGTACGGCGACGGCTGGCCGGCTTGCGCGGAAATGACGAGCAACACGGTCATAAGAACTGGAAAGGATCGAAGCATGGGGTTCATCCGGCCCTCCTGATTCGCTCTAAGCGTGGCGTGTTCCGCTCGAGGGCCGGTAGACAGGACCGATCTGGAGAAGGCAAGCACCCGCGGCGCAGCTGAGTTGTTTGTTCCGGCTGAAGCATCGTCCAGCACGTCACGCCACACGAGGCGCCGCAGGATAGCTTCGTGGCCGAGGCGCAATCTCAACAACGGAGCTGCCGCCCTGTTCCGCTTACAGAAGACTACTCCAGGCCCGGTACCGGATATCTCGAACAGAGCGCCTTCACTTCGCCGGCGAGTCGATCGAGATGCGTTTCCGAGTCGGCGTGGCGAAGCGCGTCAATCATCCAGGCGGCGATCTTCTCCATCTCTGGCTCTTTCATGCCTCGCGTCGTGCACGCAGGAGTTCCGAGCCGGACGCCGCTCGGCCGCAGCGGCGGGCGCGGATCGTCGGGAATCACCTGCTTGTTCGTCGTGATGCCGATGCGGTCGAGTACTTCCTCGGCGCGCCTGCCGTCGAGGTTGAAGCTCGCGATGGTGTCGATGACGAGCAGATGGTTGTCGGTGCCGCCGGTAATCAGCTCGACGCCCTCGTGCAGAAAGACTTCCGCCAGCGTCTTTGCGTTTCTCAGAATCTGTTCCGTGTAGACTTTGAAATCCGGCTGCAATGCTTTCTCGAACGTGATCGCCGCTGCAGCGACGTTGTTCATGTGCGGCCCGCCCTGCAGGCCCGGGAATACCGACGAATCGATCGTGGCCGCATGATCTTTGCGGCACAGGATCATGCCGCCGCGCGGTCCGCGCAGCGATTTGTGCGTCGTCGTCGTCACGAAATCGAAGCCCGCATCGAGCGGGTTTCGCATGACGTCAGCGGCGACGAGACCTCCGATATGTGCGATGTCGGCCATCGTCATCGCACCGACCTCGTCGGCGACCGACTTGAACGCGCGATAGTCGTAGTCGCGCGGGTACGAGCTGTAGCCGCACAGGACGATTTTCGGACGCGTTTCTTTCGCGACACGCAGCAGCTCGTCGAAATCGATCGCGCCCTGCTGGTCCACGCGCGTCTTGTAGCGCACGAAGTTGAAGATCTTTCCCATGTGCGAGACCGGCGCTCCGTGCGTCAGATGCCCGCCGTGGGAAAGGTCCATGCCGAGCACCGTATCGCCCGGCTTCAGGTACGCGAAGTAGATCGCCTGGTTCATCGGCGACCCGGAAAGCGGCTGAACGTTCGCGTGCTCGGCGCGAAACAGGCGTTTCGCACGACTGCGCGCGAGCTCTTCGATCTGGTCGGTATAGGTCTGGCCGCCGTAGTAGCGGCGTCCGGGATAACCTTCCGAGTACTTGTTCGTGAAGACAGAGCCGAGCGCAGCGAGAACTTCGGGGTACGTGTAGTTCTCCGACGGGATCAGCTCGACGCCTTCACGCTGGCGCTGTTCCTCACCGACGAGCGCGCGGTAAACATCGGGATCGGTCTTCGAAAGCAGCTGACGGAAATCCTGCATGGCAACCTCCAGACAAACGTCGAGAACGTTTTTTTGAAGTTGCCCAGGCGAGCGGCGGGACGATCGCCCTCCGTTTCCTTGTGGTTAGTCCACGGGTTCGCCAGTCGCGGAGGGAGAGGGGATCGTAGGACGGAGCGGGGTCGTACGCAACGACGTTAATTGCCGCATCGGATCCGGCCTTGAGGGTCAGCTTGCGCGGCGCGCCGTCAGCCGTAGTTTCCGGAGCCCGTCACGGTCGACACGGAACATTCCATCCCTGTCGTCGCAGCATCGGCAGTCGAAAGAGTACTTTTCCCGGCAGAATGAGTTGGGGTACGCTTGGAGGGCCATGTCGGTGCAGACCGCGTTCCGATCGGACGAGAAGTTCACGCAGGCCGAGTTCTGGGATTGGCTCCAGGAGCTTCCGGCTTCCGACATCAACCGCTACGAGCTCCTCGGCGGACGGATCATCATGACGCCGCCTGCCCGGATCGGTCACAGCGTGGTCGCGGCCCGAATTGTATTCGCCCTGGGTCGATACGCGAGGATGACCGGCGGCCTGGTCCTCGAGTCGAGCGCCGGCTTCGATCTGCCTTCGGGCGATACGCTCCAACCGGATGTGTCTTTCATTTCGGCCGCGAGGCGCACGAACGAAATGATGACCAAGCCTACGGGGTTCATCGACGTCGTCCCCGACCTCGTCATAGAGGTGCTGTCTCCGTCAACCGCACGGCGCGACCGAATCGAGAAAAAGAAAATCTACGAGCGCTGTGGTGTCGATGAGTACTGGCTTGTCGATCCTCGCCGCTGTGAGGTTACGATTTTCGCGCGTGACGGCGAGGGCTTTGGGGCGGCGCGGGTGTTTGGCGCCGGCTTCCTGATCTCGCGAGTCGTCGCCGGCGTCGAGTTGTCGATCGAGGAACTGTTCGGCGACTTGGACTGACGTTCCGGAAGCGAACAGGTCAGCCCTGACCCGCTTGCCCGGAGTTTCGTCATTGGACGAAGTCGTTATCGCGATCGAACGGGACGGCGGCGTGATCGGCGAGTACGCGTTGGCGTGCGACGATCGAGTCGCCATGGCTCATTTCGATTTCCGCAGCGTGTCGACCAACTCGAGCGCATGTTGTTCCCGGTAGCGTCCGTGCCCGCCGTCGAGGATGGATCTTTCGAGACCCGACAGAACCTGGCGTGTCGCGGCGCCCCGCCGAGACGCAGGAATTCGTGACAGCAATTGCGCGGATTCGTAACGGACCGCACCTGCAGATGTCCTGTCCGGGATGCGTTTGGCGACCTCGGCGAGCTGTCTGACGACATCGAGCCGTAGCCGGCGCGGCCGATGATACAAAAGGATGTGGGCCATCTGCGGAGATTTCAGGATCGCGCTCGCATTCTCGTACTCCTTCATGCCGGGCCGCGCCGGTTTCACGTTCAACGTTTCGATGTTCGACCAGAGAACCTCGCGCGGCCCGACGCGGTAGCTGGCCCGGATGCGATATATGCCGGGCGTCTTGAACGTGTAGCCGGCTGCCCCCGCGAACAGCGTGACATCGCGGACAAAATCGCGTCCCGGGGCGACCACGACTTTCGCGGGGTTCGAGCAGTATCGTACGGGAGGTCGATAATACGATCGGCGTCCGTCCGGCTCCTCGAGCCAGATTCGCAGACGTTCGTAGCCCGGATCTATCTGGTCCGGAATTCTTCGCACGCGGGCTCCTCGCTTCGCGGAAATGCGCAGATCCAGTTCCAGCGGCTCGAAGTACCACATCTCCTGACGATCCAGTGCGATATGAAGACGCAGATCGTTCTTTGCCGGCTCGCGTGGATTGTTTTCAACGGCTCCCCAGGAAGATGTTCCCTTGCCCCAGCCGTCCGGACGCGTGTCGAACGGGGTGCCGCCCGGTAGCACGTACGGCAAAACATCGTCGTGTCCGCCCGCGAGCCTCAGGTAGCTCTCGTGATCCGGATGAAAGTTCCATGCATTCAGATCAAAGACCTTCTTGCCGCTCGACATCATGAAATTCGGGGCATACTCCGGCTTCTCTGCGTGCCAGAGATTGAAGCAGTGACCGAGCTCGTGAATGGCGGTGAAAGCCATTTCGTCTGCTTGCGCCTGTGGTCCTTCACTCTTTCGCCACGAACGAATCGAGTCCAGGAACACTGCTGCGCCTTCCCTGTAAAACTCTCCGGCAAAGGGAGCGATGTCGAACATCAGTCCCAGCACCGTCTTGCTGTATGTGTACGTGTCGGCGAGCACCAATCCTACCCGTCGCCGGCTTCGCGACGACGGCTGACCGGGAAAGAGCGAAGTCAGCGAGGCTTGAAGCGTCGGGATGTCAGACGGTTCATTGTTCGGTCGGTTTCCCGACGCCAGATTCGAATACGAGAGGTCGAACCTCAGCGGGCGCGTTCCACCATCGCTGGCTCCGCGCATGAGGCTTTCCTCGATCCGGATACCCCCGAGCTGAAGAGGAAGACTCGGAAGCACCGACGTCGGTCGCAGCGCACCGACGTAGCCTTCGATCCTCGCCACTACTTCACGTCCAACGTGACGGTGAGTAAGACAGGGGCAGCTCCCGCTGTCGCCGTCACGTTGAAACGATACTGGTAGACGCCGGTCGGCAACCCGGAGTCGAGCGTCAGGATCAAGTGATCCGCGGCGCCGGTTTTCACGACGAGCCCTTTTGCCCGCGCCGTGTGCTCAATGCCGGTTTGCGTGTCCCGTAAATCCTGCGTCGTCGCGGCAGCGACCTTCGCGCTCAGCTCGATCTCGGCAGTGAAGTCACCAGAAGCAGGCTTTTTGATCGTGATGCGGGCTTTGTCAGTCGGAACCACGACAGCAGTATCGGTCGTTGCCGCCGGTTTGGTGCCGGCGATCGGCGTGCGAAGCTGGAAATCGCCCGCTTCGGTTCTTGCCGGTTTCAGACTCGGACGACCGTCCTTGTCGACGTGAAGCACGAGCAGCATCGGTGCAGGTGCTTTCGAGAACCGGTCGAGCGCCGCCTTACCCGCAGCATCGTTCGATACGTTGGCCAAATCGTTCAGTACGGCTGTTGCATCGTTGCCGGTGAGCAGGGCGAGCTTGGCCTTAGCTTTCGCAAGCGCGACTTTCGCTTCCTTCTCCTCCTTGGATCCCAATCCATACTCCTTGAGTGTCTTGTCGTACGCCGCCTGGGCCACCACCACATCCATTTTCGCGGCTGCAATGGCCGAATCCTTCGAGTCTTCTGCTGTCCGGCTTGCCTTGATGGCCTCCGAGGCGAGACCGCCGGCAGAGGCGAGTGTCTGTCCGAGGACCGCCGTCGAATCGGGATTCCATCGTACTTGCGTCAGCACTCCATTCTTCGTCTCGACGTTCAAACTGTAGGCGGCGAACAGGGCGTCACCGTCGATCGCGAAAGTGTTGGCTGGATCCGGAAGATCGCTACGTTCGACCGAAATCCCACCCTCGCCGGTCGGCGTGACCACGAATGCGACGACGGGAAGTGCGAAGCGCTGGCCGACTGGCCCATGGGAATGTCGAGAGGCGTCGGTGGAAACCCGCTCCACGCGAACGCAAGTGCACCCACACAGGAAGATGCCAAGACTGAGAAGGCTCATAGATACTCGCATCGAATTCCTCCTCAGTAGACTTCGACTAGGAAATCGGATTGCTCGCCGACAAACGTCACGATGGTCGCGTCGCCCGGGTTCGACGGTGCTTGAACGTCGATCCGGTAGATACTGGGCGCGGGAACGGAGGTCACGGTTTCTTCTCCGCGGCTGGCGCTGACGTCGTTGGCGACCATTGACGTGGCCGCCTTCTCGGCGGCTTTGAGAATGAACGACGGAACGGCGGTGGTATCCGCTTTCATCTCGGTCGCCGTGAGAACGCCGCCGTCGAGCTTGAGCAGCGATTCGACCGAGGCGAACCACGCGCGCGGGCGCGCCTCCATCTTGAACCGCGGATCCATCATGTACAGGAACGAGGATTTCACCGCGCCCTTGCCGTCCGGGTAGAGCAGCAGGTACCAAGAGCCAAGGTAGTAAGGGATGCCCTGGACTTGATCGAAGCTGTCGACCGGATGGTGTTTCACCTGGGCGCAGCCGGACCAGCCACAAAGCGTGACCGCGAGCAGCAGGATCCCGGCCTTCGTCAGTATGAATCGCATAAATCTCCTCCGCAGCACGGCTCGACTCCAATGTCGGAATTCGAGACTATGGCGTCTCATAGAGACCGTTCCGCACTGTGACTAGCGCCGCGGGAACGATGCAGTGACTGTGCTCACAGGCCGCTCGTGGCGAGAGCCGGCTACGTTGGGAAGCTGAGAGTCGGAACGTTTCCGCGAGCTGTCGTCCGGCCGGTGCGCAGATGCAGGCAGGAATCGAGACTCTCGGCCGCGGGCCGCGAAGCGCGCTGCCGATTCGACGGTCAAGTTGCCAAAGCCCGCGAGCTATTCCGAAAGACTTGTCTTCGGAGAGAGACGTTGTGCACGTCGAAGCGGTCCGAGTTCGGGCCACCAGTTAGCCAGACGTGCCCGAATGACATCGAGCACCATCGAACCCGGACCACCCGCCGCAAGAATCGCTTCGGGGGCGGCTTTGAATGCGTAATGCGTCATCGTATCCGCGTCGGTCCCGATCACCTTTGTAACAACTACTGGGTCAGGACTCGTATCGCCCGACGTATCCAGGTCGAAGATATAGAGCCACGCGCGTGGCTCTACAGGAGACGTGGGATGTACGAGTCGAAAAGTGCCGTCATCTACGGGCACGAGTACCGGCGCACCCAGGTGACGTTGCCAGCTATCCCAGACCGCCTGTGGAATCGCCAAGGCCGCACCCGCGCACGCACCGTTTCCGGCAAGCCGGAACTTTAGAAGCATCTGATAGAGCGTTCGCTTGAAGACGTTCGCGATATTCGGTCCCTCAATTTTCTTGCAAAGCCATCCGACATTCGCGCGTACATTCTGGTGAAACGCTTCGGCATGGAGCCGGAGAGCGTCGTCGAGGTCTTTCACGACATGACTGTAGCTTCCATGAAAATCCATCGTCTGGACTTCCAGAATTGCGTACTGTCCGACAGTCGGGGCCATCGGCCCGGGCACCAAGTTTACCAAGGTCACGTCAAACGACAGCTCCGGCGATCCCGGACTCGCGATTAAGGAGACTTCTCCCCCGAGCTTGTCCTGCATGTAGACAAATACTGCTTCCCCGCGCGCCAAAGCGTCGAGTAGCTCCGCGCGTACCTCACGGCGGGCTAGCGTCGTAGCCGGACGGATCATCACCCGCATTTCTGGAGAGATATCAAAAAGCCGACGCACGGCGTTCTCGACGAGATTCGGGTCAAGTGCTCTGTAAGGACAGACAAGCCAGTCTTGCCTTGTGCCATTGCTCGTGGAGCTGATTGTGCACACTCCCGCTGACCGCGGCGCCTTGACGCAGGCACAAGTCGATTCGATCGCTGCGGAGAGGAAAGGGCACCGGCGGTTTTGTTGATCCGAAAGTGCTTCCGGCGTCGCCGCGACCGTCGGATAAACTCGCCGGCCAAACCACTCAGCCACGACATTGTTGGGAACTCGCGGGTTAGGGGCGACGGGCATTTCGCACTCTCGCACTCGGTTTTTTGGCGACGATGGATTCCCGCGCCGCTTTTACGAAGTGTTTGGCAACGTCGAAGCCGATCGCTCGCCGCCCGCTTTCCGCGGCCACGACGAGAGTTCGACCCGTCCCGCAAAAAGGATCGAGGACAACTCCATTCGGCGGACACGAGCTCAGAATACGTGGACGGATGAGATCCTCAGGGAACGTCGCTGAATGTCCGTCCTGCCCAGGCCGAACGGGGACCTCGACTACATCATGGGCGCGTGGCTCAACGGCTGCCAAGTCATAGAAATATCGAGCTCGTCCCAGTTTCGGGCGCAAGACAAAATGGAAGAAATGCTCGTGCGATAGCCGAAGTCTGTCTTTCTCGGGTCGAGGCGGCACGTTCGGCTTAAACCAAATAACGTCATTACGAAGAATCCAGCGACGAGACTGCATCGCAATCGCGAACCGCGCCGGTACCATCAGCAACTGTTTTTCTTGCCGATAGTCGCCCATGGGTGTCCGACGACGTGTCCGTGGATTGTTTCCCAACCCTTGGCGGCCGTTCTCGCGAATACTCGCCCAGCGAGCGAAATAGGTATCCCCGATGTTCACCCAAACGCTAGCCGTAGATTTCAGTCGCGACCGACACTTGTCGAGGATCTCAACTAGATGCGCAACGTACCAATCAGGAAACGGCTCTAGCCCGAGTATCCCGCCCGCCCCGCGATACCAGTCGTATGGAGGTGCTTGCTCGGGCTGACCACCCGCGCACTTCCATTCGCTCAAGACAGACCAATTGTGGTCTGCCCCGTAACTACGCTGCCCCCAATACGGCGGACTCGTAATGAGCAGATCAATGCTGCTCGGATCGAGGGTATCGAGTAGATCGTAGGCATCTCCAAGCTCGACCCGGACATCGCACGCCGATTTGTCGGCCGCAGCGCGAGGCGCAGCCTTGGTCCTTTGGCTACTGGCACGCGCTACAGCGCCTGAACGCGGAGAAACTCTGCCCGTCTTAGTGCGAGCGGCCGGTGGGCTCTCGGAGTGACTCGCATCTGTCCCGCGTTGAAGCATTGAACTCCTGTTGCCCATCGCCATTGGAGATTCCCGCTGCCGGCCGATGGATTCCAGGCTCAGGCACGTACACGAGTCCTTCTAGCCGATCACCTGGTCTTCCCGCCAACCAGCCATCGACGGCTGCGCGCGGATCGCCCCACTCTGCGCGCCCGAACCTAACCCTGACGCCCAGCCATCGAAACGTCGGCCACTGTGCAGATTTGTGCCGAGCGCCTTCGGGAAACGGTCTACGATGTTCCTAGCGCGATCCGGTTGCAGCCGCAGAGCGACGCGACCCGAGCTCTCTTTTTTACCGGTTCCGTAAAGTCCCAAAAGACTGCGGGCCGGACCGCCGCGCTAACGGGAAATCACTCCCAAAACCTGCGCGCACACTCGCACGACTGTGAGCGCCGGTCCCCAAGTCACTCTCGCAGAGATTTGGCGCCCCCTCCCCTCGCGACCGCGAAATTCTGTCATTTTTGTCTCGATTACGACGCTCCACGAGAATGAATCGTGGCAGTTTTGGCGGTCGATCAGTTTCGTGAATCGACCTGGTTTCCGGTTCGGCGCTCCCGGCGAGCTGCGATGCGGAGTTGTGTCCGTCCGCCGACGTATTTCGCGAGTTTCGCGACCCGTAAAAAACGGCGCACCACTCCGCGTGATCTGTGCCGCACGTTCCCAATGCGAACGATTGTCCCGCGAGACTGGAAGGAAAACTCCATGTCACGATAGAGCGATAGTCGAACCGCGCCCCGTCGTAACCCCAGCGTAACCCCGGAATCGAAGCGATCCGCGGATGCGCGCTAAGTCTTTGATTTTCATGGAGCTGACGCCCGGACTCGAACCGGGGACCTGCTGATTACGAATCAGCTGCTCTACCAACTGAGCTACGTCAGCGTACCGAAGGACAACTCGCGCCCGGCGGACAGAATCCGACAGAGCCACGAGAAACGCCGAAGCGGGGCGGCCCCAACCCGGCAGCCGCGCGTTATAGCCCAGGACGCCTCCCGAGCAACGTTTCCCCATTCCAGGCGGATCAAGCGCCGCCTCGCTCCGCACTCCCCTCCCCGTATAGTCGCCGCGTTTGAGCGAAACCTCCCGACCCGCCGGCCGCGTCGCCGTCCTCGGCGCCAGCGGCTATGTCGGCGGCCGACTGCTGCGTCCGCTGCTCAACGCGGGATTCGCGGTGCGCGCGATCGCACGCCGGCCCGAGTATCTGGTCGCCCGCGTCCCGTCCGGCGTCGAAGTCGTCCGCGGCGATGCATTCGACCGCGCGTCGCTCGTCGCCGCGTTGAAACACTGCGAGTTCGCGTACTACCTCGTCCATTCAATGTCCTCGTCGGGCTCGTTCGAGGAACAGGACCGCGAGGCGGCGACCAGCTTTGCATCTGCAGCAGCCGAGGCCGGCGTGCGCCGCATCGTTTACCTCGGCGGCCTCGGCGACGACTCCGCGGAGCTTTCCACGCACCTTCGTAGCCGGCACGAAACGGGTCGCATCCTTCGCGAGAGTCCCGTGCCGACGATCGAGTTTCGCGCGTCGGTCGTGATCGGGTCGGGAAGCCTCTCGTTCGAAATGGTGCGCGCGCTGACCGAGCGGCTGCCGGTGATGATCACGCCGCGCTGGGTTCGCGTGCCGGCGCAGCCGATCGCGATCGCCGACCTCATCTCCTACCTGGTCACCGCCCTGACGGTTCCCGCCGAGACGAGCCGCATCTTCGAGATCGGCGGAGCCGACGTCGTCTCGTACGGCGGCATCATGCAGGAGTACGCACGCCAGCGCGGACTTCGCCGCGCGATGATTCCGTTCCCACTTCTCACGCCCTGGCTGTCGAGCCTGTGGCTCGGCTTCGTGACGCCGCTTTACGCACGCATCGGCCGCAAGCTCATCGAGAGCATCGTGCATCCGACGATCGTTCGCGATGATTCAGCGACGCGCGTCTTCGGAATCAAACCAATGGGGCTCGAGCAGGCCATTTCGTCGGCCCTCGTCAACGAGGACAACGAGCTCGCGGAAACCCGCTGGTCGGACGCGCTATCGGCAGTCGGCCGGCCGACCGATCCCGGCAGCGTCCCCGTCGGTAACCGGCTGATCGATTCCAGAACCGCGTTCGTTCCTGTGCCGCCGGCCGCGGCGTTCGCGCCAATTCGCCGCATCGGCGGAGCGCGCGGCTGGTATCACGCGAACTGGCTGTGGCGGATTCGCGGCATACTCGACATGTGGATGGGCGGCGTCGGCATGCGACGCGGCCGCCGCGATCCGGAAAAGCTTCGCGCAGGAGATGCGCTCGACTGGTGGCGCGTCGAAGCGTTCGAGCCCGATCGCCGCCTGGTGCTGTACGCGGAAATGAAAGTGCCCGGCCGCGCGTGGCTCGAGTTCGAGGTGACGCCGGCCGAAGGCGGATCGATCATTCGCCAGACGGCGATGTTCGACCCGGCGGGGCTTGCGGGACTCGCGTACTGGTACGGCGTCTATCCACTGCACGCGATCGTCTTCCAGGGCATGCTCGACTCGATCGCCGAGCGGGCGAGCGAGGAGGCGGCGATCAGAGTACGACGTTAGCAATTAGAAGTCGCCACCCGTTCCGGTGCCTGTCTGGAAGATATGATGATATTCGCGCAATCACTGGAAACGTCTCGCGGACGATCTCAGGCGCCATCTGCGCCTTCGACCGGCCGTTGATGCAGCTGAGACTGTTTATGGAATGAAATACGCAGTCCGTGGTACGCTTCGGGGACCGTCAGGAATCGTTCGGGAGGTCGTCTCGGTCTGGATCATACTCAAAGGAGAAGACTTCCCGCGATTGGTTAGCGCATATCCGGGAGAACCGTCATGAAATACCGAGAACTCGATATCGTTGTTTTGCGACGAGACATCCCGGAGCACCGTCTGAAGGCAGGCGATCACGGGACAATTGTGTTCGTCTACGAACCGGATGGCGTCGAAGTCGAGTTCGTTCTGCCGTCGGGTGAAACCCGTGCAGTTCTTACCCTTAACATTTCCGACGTTGCCGCCCATCCGTCCGGAGCCGAAGCACGCGACTGAACGCCGCGGGCGTCTCGAGACCGCGGCCCGGAATGCGGCTGTCGTGATGCGCGCCGCGAGAGCGGCTAGAAATCGTTCCGATCCACCACATCAATCACCAGCCGCGTGGTGTTGTTCGACGGATCCGAATCTCCATACCCGTTCGCCGTGATCAGCGCCGTGCACCGCCGCGGAGACTCGTCGCTCGGACTGTCGAACACCTCCGCGCGAACGACGAGGCCGAGCGTTCCTTTCGCACGCCGTCCGCGGCGCAGCATCATCCGCGACTGATGCCCGGCAAGCCGCTTGTCGAAGTCGATGTAGCCGACGGTCCCCGGCGGGCAGTCGCCGTCGCTCACGCTCACGGTCACCTCGAGATCGCCGGCGGTGTCCGGAAGATCGCGCGACCGGCGCACGACCGGCTTGATCTGTTTGGTGACGACGGTCTGCCCGTTCGGAATCTTGATCGTGATCGGGTCCATGCTGTCGATGAAGAACTCGTCTTCGTCCGAGTGCACGGGGTCATCGGTGTCGGTCACGTCGAGATGCACCGACGCAACGTTGTTGTCGGGCGTCGGATCGTCGGATGCGCCGCTCGCTTCCTCGGCTGTGAACCACAGCGTGCAGCGCGTCGGGATCTTGTGGTCGAACGGCGTGAATGCGTCGCGTGAAACCGTGACTTCCGCGATCGCAGTCGACGGCACGCCTCCCTCGACTACGGTCGTATCCTGCACGCCCGCCACGCCGCGATCGAAATCCGGCTGGCCGGCGGTTCCCGGCGGACAATCCCCGTCGGACGCCGTCAGGCGAATCGTGTGTCCGGGCGACTCGCGCTCGGGAGTCACGTCCGCGTTCTGAACCTGCACGACGACGTTCGACGGGAACGGAGAGTTTCCGACGGGGATCGACAGCTCGATCGGATCGACCGCGAATACGACACTGTCGTGCACGGCGCGCAGCGTGCAATCCGGATTGCATCCGGCGTCTTCGCCTTCGGGCGCACCGCCGCTGTCGCACTGCTCGTTCGCTTCGCGGCGGCCGTTGCCGCAGAACTCGATCAGGCAGTTCTTGTCGCAGCCGTCGCCGCTCGTGCGGTTCGCGTCGTCGCACTCTTCCTCGCCGACCGCGATGCCGTTTCCACACGCGGAAAGCGTGCAGTTGGTGTCGCAGCCGTCGCCGGAGGTTTCGTTTCCGTCGTCGCAGGCCTCGCCGCCGGCGGCGATTCCGTTGCCGCAGCGCGAGACCGTGCAGTTGGCATCGCACCCGTCGCCGCTCGCCTGATCACCGTCGTCGCACGCTTCGCCGGCGCCGGCCGTCCCGTTGCCGCAACCGCTTGGACGGCAGTTCGCGTCGCAACCGTCGTCGTCGACCAGATTGCCGTCGTCGCACTGCTCAGCGCCGGCACGCACGCCGTTGCCGCACGCAGTCGGCGTGCAGTTCGAATCGCAGCCATCGCTGTCGGCACGATTGCCGTCGTCGCAGCCTTCTCCCGGCGAGACCACGCCATTGCCGCATGCCGGTAACGTACAGTTGGAATCGCAGCCATCGCCGTCGGTCGTGTTGCCGTCGTCGCACGCTTCGCACTGCGCATCCACGTTGCCGTCGCCGCACGAGCTGTTCTCGCCGCCGCACAGGCACACGACGTTCGCGTACGCCCTTGCGTTTCCGTACCACGCGTTCGCGAAGCAGCCGTCGCTGAGCGCCGCCGTACGGATCGAATCGGCGCGTGCGTCGGCAACGATGAAATCGGGGCCAAGCGGAGAATTCGACGCGTCGTACGCACGGGCGCGCGCCGGCAGGAAGACCTCGTTCGTCGTGTCGTATTCGGTCCAGACCAGCAGCAGATTGCCGCGCGAATCGTAGTCGGCGTCTACTTCGAGGTAGTAGCCGTCGGGCGCGGTTCTGGCGATCACTCTGTCGCCGAGCGGTGATCCGCTGGAAGAAAATTTGCGGAACCATGCTTCCGAGTGAGATCCCGCCGGCCCGCCATCGTTCCACGCGTGCCCGACGAAAGTGATTTCACCGGTGCTGCTCGCGATGACGTTGTCGACGAGGCCGGGCACATCGACAGAAAATTCGGCGGTCGCCGGCGTAAGATCCGCATTATAGATGCGCGCCCAGCTCCACTCGGTCATCCACATGTTGCTCCACGTCACGATGAAGCCGCCACCAGGGAGCGCTGCGATCCCGGTCTCGAACGAAGGCGAGTTGCTCGTAACGGCGATCGCCGACGACAACGCGTTTCCGAAGTTGTCGTACGCGCGGATGAACAGCCCGTTCTGCTTCCACAGATAAACCGGCCCGGCATCGCGATAGGCGACCGAATGCGCGATCATCGGACCGGTGTTCAGCGTGTCGATGCGACCTTCACCACCGACGCCGACGCCGGCTGCACTCAAACGTCGCGAGTACAGCGCGCGCGGCGAGCCGTCGTGCGAGTACATCCACGCGCCGATGAAACCGCCTCCCGCGTCCGCGGTGATCGTCGGGTAAAGTCCCCAGCCGCTGGTATCGATCCGCACGGGAGGAGCCTCGGCGACGCCGTCGCGAGAGAAGCGATGCGTGACGATCGCGTTCGAGGATCCGAGCGTGTTGTTGAATTCTCCCCAGACCACAGTGAAGCCGCCGTCGCTGCCCGGCGCGACATCGATCTCCTGGAGCCACGTGCAGAACGTCGGCGATCCCGCGGGAAAGCTCGGAACGGCGACGTATTGCGCGTAGCCTCGTGTAACCGGGACAATCGTCAGAACACCTCCGGCAACTGCGGACAGGATTCGTCTCATGATCGATCCCCTCTGCGGCGGCTATCATGCAGGGTCCGCGGAGGTCAAGACTGCAGCATAAACAGACGCGAACGACTCGCGCCCGGAGCCCCGGAAAGCGTGCGAGGCGGATCGTCTGCCGTTTCTCCAGGCCGATGACCGCGTCCGTGCACGGGAATCGATTCGTTCCGGCCGCCGTGAGGCCTATGGTGCGGCGCATGGCTGAAGAATCCCTGATTGCCGTCTTCGTCGACTTCGAGAACCTCGCGATCGGCTCGCGCGACATGCACGAAGGCGAGTTCCGCATCGATCTCGTCCACAAGCGGCTTCTCGAAAAAGGCCGCCTCGTCTTCAAGCGCGCGTACTGCGACTGGAACCGCTATCGCGGCGCCGTGCGCGGCTTCCACTCGCAGGGAATCGAGATGATCGACATCCCCTCGAACAAGCTGACGGGCAAGAACTCTGCCGACATCCGCATGGTCGTCGATGCGCTCGACCTCTGTTACTCGAAAGACCACATCGACGTGTTCGCGCTGCTGACCGGCGACAGCGACTTCTCGCCGCTCGTCAACAAGCTCAAGGAGAACAACAAGCGCGTGATCGGCTGCGGCGTGCGAAGCTCGACGTCGGAGCTTCTGGTCTCGAGCTGCGACGAGTTCATCTACTATGACGATCTCGTGCAGACCGCCGACAAGATCCGCACGGTCGCGTCGGCACGGCGCGCGTCGCGCTCTACCGGAGCGCGCACGCGCGGCCGCGCTTCGACAAAGACTGCGCCGGTCGCCAAGGAAAGCGCAGCGCCGCTGGCGGAGGTCGTCGTCGAAGCGGCGGCTGAGCCGGTCGTCGAAGCAAAACCGGCGAAACGTTCGCGCACGACGAAAGCTTCGACAAAGGCCACGTCCACGCGCACGGCGCGCGGGCGGCGCTCGAAGAAGTCCGTGGACGCGGAGGCCGAGGCGGTGACCGACACTCCCGTCGAGCCCGAGACGGAGACGACGACGACCGAAGCGGCTCACGACAACAGGGCCGAAGGCATCGACAAGCTGCTCGAGATCGTCACGTCGCTGTCGCAGGATTACGATCCGGTCTGGGGCTCGCTCGTGAAACAGACGCTGCGACGCGTGCATCCCGACTTTCGCGAAGAGCACTACGGCTACGCGAGCTTCGTCGAGATGCTGAAAGACGCCGAGGCCCGTAGCCTCGTCACGCTCGAATACGACCAGGCGCGCGGCAACTACAAGATCCGCATCAGGAGCTGACGCGGTGATTCGGCACTCGCGAGTGACGCGAAGTAAGTAGCCCGCGAGCGATTCGTCCCTTGACACACTGGGTGGCAACCCTCTAAGGGAGACGAGACCCGCGGCCTTCAGGAGGGCTTCCATGACAAACCGTCGCTGCGATCGGACTGTTACCCGTACCACTACATCGTTCGGAGCCATGGTTCTGGCGGTGCTTCTCTGCGCGGCGCCGGCGACCGTCGCCAGTGCCGATCAGCCGACCGGGACGATCTCGTGCTCCATCGCAAGCGGCGACGAGCATTCGTGGCCATATACCGGATTCGAGTTTCACCCGGGCCTCACGGGAATTCCGAAGACGCAGACGGCACGGGTGACCGACACGCAAAGCAGTTGCGATAACTCGGGCATAACCGGGGGCTCCGCGCCCATCACCGAGGTTTCGTTCCGGCTCACCGGCAAGCTGCGCGAAGCAACCTGCGCGTCGTTCTTCAGCAGCGCTTCGACGCTGGACAAAGGAAAGATCAAGATTCGCTGGGTCGGCCTGAACCCGGCTGGAAACCGGATGACAGTGGCGACAAGCAAAGCCACCGTGGCCAGCGCTTCGTACGATGACGGAACCGATACGATGACGATCGTCACCGATCCGATCGACACCGGCGCGTTCGTCGATCAGGTCGCGACTTTGCATCTCGCTTTCCAAGGTGACCTCGATCTCTATTCGAGCTGCATCGACGAAAACATGACCGTCCGTTACGCCATCTACGGCGGAGAGCTCTCGACGCTCGAAGTGCAGTAAACACGGTATAGCCGCGGATTTCCGATACGACCGGCCCGCGGCAACAGCAGGATGCGAATCAGCGGCTAAGGCTACGCTCAGCCGCCGAGCTTTCCGGCCGCGATCTCGAGCGTCGTCTCGAACGAACGCCGGTCGATCAGTGGATCGGCATGTCGGTGCAGGCGCAGCCAGCGTTCACCGTCCTTTCGAAACACCTGCGTCGTGCGCAGCACGAACGGTTGCGGCTCGGTCTTTCCTTCGAACAGCACCGTGTTGCGCTCGAGGAGCACGATCACGACGAGGTTGCCTTCGCGCATCACGCTCGCGACTTCCGATCTCCCGGTTCCGCCGCGGAATTTCGCCGAGATCGCTTCCTGCCGCCGCTCGAGCTCCGGACTGTTGCTCACGAGCTCGCCGCCGAACGGACCGAAGATCGTCATGTCGGCGCCCTGCACCATGACGTCGGTGCCCGGCTTCTCGGTTCTTCCGTGAATCCACGATTCACGCGCGCGGTCGAGCTCCTCAATGAGCCCGAGTATTTCCGGATCCTTGATGTCCATGACGTTATGCGAGCGCCGGCATCACCTTGTCCGCGAACATCCGCATGCTGCGCATCGCGTAGTCGTGCGGAACGCCGGCGAAACGGAAACACGCGTTGAAGAAATAGTCGCCGATCTTCTCGCCGCGCGCGCGAAGCTTGTCTGCGACCATCTCGGGCGTGCCCCACGCCTGGACGTCGATGTAGCTCTCGACGACGTGCTCGAGCCCGATGGCGCGCAGCATGTCGACGGCGCTGCCGTAGAGCTCGTAGCCTTTCGCGTTCTTCAGATGATCGCTCATCAGCTCGTAATGATTGAAGACCGTGACGAGGTAGCCGCCGATGTGTTTGCGCGCCATGTCTTTCGCGCGCTCGGGATCGTCGTCGCAGACGATCATGTCGGCGGTGACGACGGGAGGAATCGGCTTGCCGGCGTGCTGCTCGCGAAACAGCGTGCGGTAGCGGCCGACCGACTCGCGCGCGCTGTCCCACGACGCCTGCGAGAACATCGCCATGCCGGTGCCGATGCGCGCCGCGGCCTCGACCGAATCCGGTGACATCGCGATGCACCAGACCCGATCGCGAAACCCGGCGCGCGGGCGCGGCCGGATCTCGGTAGGCTCACGCGTGAACCACGGGCCTTTGCTTTCGAAGATGCCGGTGTCGAGCGCGCTCAGCACGCTGTCGGCCGCTTCGTCGAAGCGTCCGCGCGACGTGTCCATCTCGATGTTGAAGCCGAGGTATTCGCAGCGCGCGAGGCCCCGGCCCATTCCGAAGATCGCGCGCCCGCCGCTCAAATGGTCGAGCACCGAGAGCTTCTCGGCGACGCGCAGCGGATCGTTCCACGGAAGAATGACCGCGCCGGTCGCAAGACGGATGCGGCTCGTCTTGGCCGCGAGCCACGCCAGGTACTGGAGATTGTCGGGACACGCCGCGTAGTCGCGGAAGTGATGCTCGACGACCCACACCGAATGAAACCCGAGCTTCTCCGCCTCGAGCGCCATCTCGGTCTCCTGCTGCCAGACGACTTCGTCCGCATCGCGGCTCTCATAATTCTGAAAAATCTGAAGTACGCCGTAGTTCACAATCCCTCCATCAAGCAACTACGCAGCGCGCCGGGGGCGAGGGCGTGCGCGGACGCGCCTATGAGCGAAGCGAATCGAAGCGTACGCGCATGCCCCCGCCCCCGGCGCGCGTCGCTCGAGCGAATTCAATCCTCGACGAGAGAGTTCATGCGCTCCATCGCGGTCACGAACTCTTCGACCATCTCCGAGACGACGCGCCGGGCCGGCATCGGCGTATTCATCTGCCCGACGACCTGGCCGACGAAGTACGTCGCGAGCTGCTGCGCGCCGCTTCCTTCCTTGTGCGCGATGCGATGGATGCGGCGCTGCGCCTCGCCGATCAGCATGCTCTGAAGCGGCATCGGCAGCGGCTGCGGCGCATCGGGATCCTGCCACGCATCGGTCCATGCGCTGCGAAGCATGCGCGCGGGCTTTCCGGTGAGCGACTTCGAACGAAGCGTGTCGGCCGAGGTTGCCGCGAGAAACTTCTGCCGGATCACCGGCGACGTCTCGGCTTCGTTGGTCGTCAGCCATACCGAGCCGCACCAGACGCCTTCGGCGCCGAGCGCCATTGCGGCAGCCATCTGCCTGCCGTTGGCGATCCCGCCGGCCGCGAGCACCGGCACCGGCGCAACCGCATCGACGACCTGCGGAATCAGCACCATCGTCGCGATCTCGCCGGTGTGGCCTCCGCCTTCGGTTCCCTGCGCGATGATGATGTCGACGCCGGCTTCCTTGTGAGCGATCGCATGGTCGAGACGCCCGGCCAGCGCAGCAACCGGCACTCCGGCTTCGTGGCAGCGGTCGACGAGCCATCGCGGCGGGCTGCCGAGCGCAGAGGCGAGGAATGAAACCTTGTTGTCGAACGACACGTCGATCAGTGGGCCCATGCTTTTCGGATCGACACGCATGCGCGCCATGCCGCGCTCGCCGCTCGCCGGCTCGGGAAGACCGGGAATGTCGTAGCGCTCGAGCAGGCGCTCGAGCCACTCGCGGTGCTCGTCCGGCACCATCGATTTCAGCGATGCGGCGTCGAAGCCGCCTTCGCTTGCGCCGGCATACTTGCTCGGGATCAGCAGGTCGACGCCGAACGGTCGGCCTTTGACCTGCTCGCGAATCCACTTGAGATCGATGTCGAGTTGCTCGGGGGTATGCGCAACGGCTCCGAGCACGCCGAGACCGCCGGCATTGGATACTGCAGCGACGACGTCGCGGCAGTGCGTGAACGCGAAGATCGGGAAGTCGATTCCCAGCATCTTTGTAACGGCAGTTCGCATGGGGGTCCCTCGCGATGGAGCTTGTGTCGTGGTGCCGCAAACGCACCGGCAAGGAAAACTGCTCAGTACACGTAGGGAATGATGCGCCACGGCACGCGGCGGCAGTATTCGGTCCACAGGTCACCGTAGCGCGCGGCGCAGCGGCGGTCGTCGTCGGCCTGGCGCGGCAAAAGCAGCGCGACGTAATACAGCGGGTAGAGCCACGGCGTGAGCGCGAGCGGATAGCCGAGGCTCAGCGCGAGGCCGCAGGCCATCAGGATCTCGCCGAGATAATTGATGTGCCGCGACAGGCCCCAGAAACCTCCGGCCAGCACGTGCTTTCCGCCGCCGCTGATCGCGCGCGGATCGAGCACACCGAATGCCCGAGCCGACGGATCGCGCTTGAACCAGAACTTCTGCAGGTTCGCGCCGCGCGACAGCATCCAGCCGCTGAAGAAGATTCCCGCGTACAGCACGAGCAGCACAGGCGGCGTATGCGGGTTCGGCCATTCCGCGAGTCCCCACAGACCAACGGCATAGAAGAACGGATAGAACACCAGGCAGCCCCAGCCCAGCTTGAAGCCGACGCGCTCGGCCATGAAGTCGTACGTGTAGAGATGGACTTCCTCGAAGTTCAGATACTCGGCGACGAAGAAGCTGAACAGCGCTGCGTACAGAAACACGCCCGGCGACGGGTCATCCTGATGAAGCAGAACGTGGTGGGCGGCGAACGACAGCACGTTCTGCTCGAGCATGATCGCGCCTAGCAGATAGAGCACCATCTTCGCGTCGAGAAGCCCGCCGAACCACTGCGGGTTGGCGAGCCGGCCCTCGTAGAGCTGCGCTGCAAATGACTTGTCCGGATCAGGCGCGGCCGGAAGCACGATCGCGAGCGTGAAGATGAGGCCGACGAGGCACGCACCGGCCGCGAGCTCCCAGCGGTGCACGTAAAACGCATCCCACGCGAGGAAACCTCCCCAGCATGCGCCCGCCCACAGCACGATCGCGGCCGCGAGCACGCGAAGACCGTTCAGCCGGTAGCGGAGCTTCTCGCCGTTTTCGCCGGTCACGTAGCCGGTCACCCACCGGCCAGGCACGGCAATATGGAGGAGAAGGATCACTCCATAGATGAGGACCGGCCACAGGAACGGGGGCATGCCCCTCGATGTCGAACGGCGCGGGTCAGGTCAATCTCCAGCAATTCCGGCGCGTACCGAGGCCGTTACCAGAAAGTGCTTGCGTCACGGCTGAGACAGTGGTGAGACAACAGAACCGGCGACTTTCGCGAGTTCCGGAAAGAGGGGAGATGCTGAGGCACGCGGGGTCCGTGGCAGCAATGACGCTGGTTTTTCTGCTCGTCCCGGTGGCGATGATCACCGGTGCGGCAGGCCTGGCGACGGCTGAAATGGAACCACGCGATCCCAGCGTCGAAGCCCCGGATACCGCCGATCTCGGCAAGCCTCCGATCCTGTATCGCGACGAGCTCGAACAGCCCGACACGCTCGGAGTCGGCCGCGTCGCGCGCAACGTCTCCGAGCATCTTCCCGCACTCGACGCGCTCGCCTCGTGGTTCGCCAGCCGCATCGGCGGGCTGGGATACGCCAGGGCCCGCCCGGTCGTCGCTCGCGACAACGCCGAGATGATCGAGTTCCTTCGGCGAGGCATCGTCGACGTTGTCTCGGAGACCCCGCTTTCGGCGATTCATTTCGTCAAGGCTGCCGGCGCCACGATCCTGCTGCGCGAGAGTCGGGGCGGACGGGCGACGTACGACTCGGTCGTCTTCGTCCGGAAAGATTCCCCGATTCATACGCTCGCCGACCTTGGCTCGCATCGCGTCGCATTCGAAGACTCCGGCTCGACGACCGCGTTCCTGCTGCCGCTTGCCGGCATCAAGCGTACGGGTCTTGCAACGGTCGCACTCGCAACCCCGATGCAGGCCGCGCCGAAGGATGCGGCCGGATATTTCTTCGCACTCTCGGAGACGGCGATCGTTGCCGCCGTCGCTCGCGACGTCGCAGACGCCGGCGCGCTCAGCAGCGAGGAATGGAAGGCCGCCGAAGCCGCACAGCCCACAACCATTTCCGGCTTGCGTATCATCTACGAGTCGAACGAGATTCCGCGCGCGTTCGTGCTGACCGGGCCGACGGTCTCGGCCGAGCAGCGCGCGGGGCTCGGCAAGCTGCTGCTCGAGATGAACAGCGACGCCGACGGGCGCGAAACGCTCGATCGCTACAACAAGATCGACCGCCTGAGCGCGATCGATGCGGAGACTGAGCGGTCGATCGCCGATCTCGAAGAGACCTGGTCGCTCGTTCATGCGGAATTGTCCGGCGCCGTGCAGGGAGCCAACTGAATGCGGCTCCGCGGACAATACACGATGGTGATCGGAGGGCTCGTGTGCGCGAGCCTGCTCGTGCTCGGCGCGGCGCTGCTCGCCGAGCAGCGCCGCTACGCCGAGGAAATCAGCTCGGTTGCATCCTCGAACCTGAGCGACACGCTCGAACGCCAGATTGAGAAGCACGGCATCTCGCTCGCATCCGCGCTTGCCGAGCGTCTCGTCACGCCGCTGTATCACAACGACTACCGCCAGATCAGCCACGAAGCCGCCGAGCTGCGGAGCTATCCCGACGTGCTTACGGCATCGGTCGTCGACGGCAGGGGGATGCTGATTCGTGAAAGCGGCGTGCCGCCCGACGGCGATGACAGCCGGCAGGCTGTTCCGTGGGTGCGCGAGGCTCTCGAAACCGGAAAACCTTCGAGTCGGCGCGACGGCCGGACGCTGCGCGTGGCCGCTCCCGCGGTTCTCGAAAATCACGTGATCGGCGCCGCGCTGGTCGACCTTGCGATGGACGGAATCCGCAGCGACATCCAGCTCGAGCAGGCGCGTCTGGATGGACTCATCCGCAGCCAGTCGACGGCGTTCTCGCTGACGGGCATCGCGCTCGGCATCGTGCTCGTCACGGTTTCGGTGCTTTCGGCAATCGGGGTCGCGGGCGGCCTTTCGCGTCCGGTCGTCGCGTTCGCATCGCGCGCCCGACGCATCGGTCGCGGCGAGCTGGTGCAATCGGACGCGCTCGAGCGCCGCGACGAGATCGGCGATCTCTCGCGCGCGTTCGACGAAATGGCCGCAACGCTGCGCACGACGACGGTGTCCAAGGACTATTTCGACAACGTGCTGCGCTCGATGGCCGACATGCTGATCGCCACCGATGCCGAAGGCCGCGTCGTGACCGCCAATCCGCGCTGTCTTGAAGAGCTCGGCGCGAGTGAATCCGAGCTTCACGGAAAGCTCATCGAGACGTTGCTGCCCGATCTGCGGCGCGCGCCGGTCGGCCTGCCGCGCTACAGCGATTCTCCTCGCACGTTCGAGCTGTGCCGGCCGGATGGCGGCCACATTCCGGTGCGCGTGTCTGCAGCCCCGCTTCGTGAAGAGGGCGGCGTACCTACGGGTTACGTGTTCGTCATGGAAAACGTCACCGACCGCCTCGCAGCCGAAAGACAGATCGAGCGCTCGCTCGTGGAGAAAGAGATCCTGCTGCGCGAAATCCACCACCGCGTGAAGAACAACCTGCAGATCATCTCGTCGATGCTGAGCCTTCAGGGCGATCGCAGCCGCGACGACGACACGCGCGAAATCTTTCATGAAAGCGAAGTCCGGATCCGCGCCATGGCGCTCGTCCACGAGCAGCTCTACCGCTCGGGAGACCTCGCCCATGTCGATCTCGCGCGTTACCTCGACACGCTCGCGCAGCAGGTGATCCGCTATCTCGGCCACGGCGAGTGCCACGTCGACGTGCACGTCGACGAAAGCGTGCGCGAGGTGAGCGTCGACCAGGCAATTCCGATCGGTCTGATCGTCAACGAGCTGATCGCGAACTCGGTCAAACACGGTTTTACAGGCCAGCCGAAAGGCCTGATCACGGTGCGGCTGAGCGGCAACGCGCTCGCACGCAGGCTGCTGGTGACCGACAACGGAAGTGGTTTTCCGGCCGATCTCGACATCGAGACGTCCGACAGCCTGGGGCTGAAGCTCGTGCAGGCACTGACCGAGCAGCTCGGCGGGCACCTTACGATGGCAACCGACGGCGGCGCCAAGTGCATCGTCGACCTGCCGGCTCTCGCGCAGACCGCCGGCGTCGACGACGTTTCCATCGAAGACTCGGAAGCCGTCGCGCCGGGCCGTCCGCGCAAGGCGGTCGCATCATGATCGCGCGCAGCCCGAGCGTGGCGAGCATGGAAGGAGCCGGGTCATGAGCGAAGTACCTACGGCTACTCTTCCGGCACGCATCCTGATCGTCGAAGACGAAAGCATCGTCGCGTTCGACATCGCCACGCGGCTGCGGCGCCTCGGCCACGAAGTGGTGGGAACCGCGCGCAGCGGCGAAGCGGCTTTCCAGCTCGCGATCGAGCACAAACCCGACCTCGTGCTGATGGACGTGCGCATCGAGGGCGAGGAAGACGGCATCGAGCTCGCCAAGCGCATCCGCCGGGAACACGACATCCCGATCGTGTTCCTGACCGCGTACGCCGATCCGACCACGCTCGAGCGCGCGCGCAGCGCCGCACCGCTCGGTTATATCGTCAAGCCGTTCGACCAGCGCGACATCGAGGTCACCGTGCAGACCGCGCTCGGTCGCGGCGCAATCCATCGCAACCTGCAGCGCGCGCACGACGACCTGAAGGCCGTGCTCGATGCGCAGCGCCACGGCACGCTTCTCGTCGACGGCGAGAGCCGCGTCACGTTCGCGAGCCGTGCGGCGCTGTCGATGCTTGGCCTCGAGGAGGAGAGCGTGCTCGGCAGCAACTGGCAGGATGCGCTCGGACTCTCCAAGAGCGATCGCCAGCGTCTCGACAACGCCGTTCGCAATCCGGCGGGACATGCCGGAACGGTGCTGGTGCACATACCGCACGGTGCCGGCGTTCCGACGGCGGTCGAAGTCGAGGTGCGCGAAGACGTGCGCACGGCCGGCGGCAGGATGTTCTTCCTGTACGACGTGTCGCGCGTCGTGCACCTCGAGCGCATCCTCGACGAGCGCTCGCGCTTCAGCGACATCGTCGGCAACAGCGATCCGATGAAGCAGATCTTCCTGCAGATCCGCGACTACGGCGCTGTCGAAGTGCCGGTGCTCGTCGACGGCGAAACCGGTTCGGGCAAAGAGCTGGTTGCGCGCGCGATCCACCGCAGCAGCGTGCGCGCCGACGGAAATTTCGTCGCCGTCAACTGCGCGGGACTTTCCGACGAGCTCGCCTCGAGCCAGCTCTTCGGACACGCCCGCGGCGCGTTCACCGACGCGATCGGCGACTACGAGGGACTCTTCCGCGCAGCCAACGGCGGAACGCTGTTTCTCGACGAGATCGGCGAGCTGTCGGCGCGCGTGCAGGCGAGCCTGCTTCGCGTGCTCGACGAGCGGCTCGTCTATCCGGTCGGACGCACCAAGGGAGAGCCGGTCGACGTGCGCATCGTCGCCGCGACCAATCGCGACCTTGCCGAGGAGGTGAGGCTCGGACACTTCCGTGCCGATCTTTACTATCGCGTGCGCGCGGCGCGCATTACGCTTCCCCCGCTGCGCGACCGCAAGGAAGACATCGTGCACCTGGTGCGGCACTTCCTCGCCGCGCAGAGCGCCGTTACCGGCAAGACCGTACGCGGCGTCGGCAACGAAACGCTGCGGCTGCTTCACCTGTACGATTGGCCGGGCAACGTGCGCGAGCTTCGCAATGCGATCGCTGTGGCGGCGGCGCGCGCCCGCGGCGAGCTCATCCAGGCCGACGATCTTCCGGTCGAAGTGCTCGACGGTGCGGCTGCTGCCGCATCGCTGCCGCAGGGTCCGATGGCCTCGCGGCTCGAGGTGCTCGAAGCGCTGCACCGCGCGGGCGGCAACCGGTCGCAGGCCGCCAAGCTGCTCGGAGTGAGTCGCGCCACGTTCTACCGGCGGCTGACGGTGCTTGGGGTCCCGGGGTTTGGTGCCGACGATCCAGAGCACGGCGAGCAGCCGAAGGATGAATGACGGGCAGAAATCGACCGGCGCGATGCCGGCGATCGAGGCCCTCCGGGATTTTCAGACGGTGTCTCTACGGTGTCTCGCGGGACACGACAGAGACAGAATTGAAACAGTTCACTGAGACACGATTGCGGTAAAATTCCCGCATAGCTCGAAAAATCCTGAGCGACTTCATGTTGTTAAGAACTGTGCCGTGAACGCCGCCGGCTGGCACGAGCCGTGCTCTGATGGTGCCACGGGAGTTGAACCGACTGACCATCCCCCCCATCGGTGCAGCTCCTGCTCGAAGTCTGACCTCCCCCCCGAGACTTCGAGCGATTCGGACCCGACGTTCCACGGCCAGAGGAACGTCGGGTCTTTTTTTGTGATCTTTTCCGCGCCAGCGCCGCGCCTTCGGTTCAGCCGATCCCGGCGAGACCTGCTACGACGGCCGAGGTGACGGCTAGCCCATCGCCTTGGCCGACGCGGTCTTTGCCGCAGGCCGCGCCGAGCACTCCATCAGCCACTTCCCGAGCGACGGGAAACCGGACAGGTCGAGCCCTACGAGCGGACCCCACGAAAGAACCGACGCAAGATTCACGTCGGCGACACTGTACTGGTCGCCGAGCACGTACTTGCGGCCGGCCAGATGCCGGTCGAGCACACCGAGCGGGCCCTGGAGCTTTTCGACGGCCGCTTCGGCGACTTTGGGATTGCGCTGGTCGGCGGGCAGGAACATGCGGTGCATCAGCACTTCGATGAGCGGGTTCTCGACCTCGGTCATCGCCCAGAAGCTCCACTGTATGGCGTGCGCTTCGCCTTCAGCCGACTTCGGCTGCAGGCCCTTGTCGTACTTCTTCGCGAGATACAGGTTGATCGCCATCGACTCCCAGTACGGCGTCCCGTCGTCGACGAGCGTCGGAATGTGGCCATTCGGATTCAGCGCGAGATAGTCCGGCTTCTTCGTGTCGCCGTTCGCGAAGTGGGTCGGGACATTTTCATAAGGGACGCCGAGCTCCTCGAGCATCCAGATCGTGCGAAACGCCCGCGAGCCGGGCACGCCATACAACGTGATCATCGTAGTCCTCCTGAAACGGAAAATAGGGACAGGTACATTTAAAATTCGTCAGCAAATCCGGCGCAACCTGATGGGGACAGGTACATTTAAAACTCAGTAACAAGAAACCGCTGCTGCTGGTCTCCGATTGACTTCCCGCCGTGCGGCAACGATTGGCCAGCGTCATGAGTCACCAGAACTACGCCATGCACGCGCGTGACGACGGCGCGGACTACGTGCTCGTGTCGAGCCCGCGGCCGCGCGTTCGACTGATCACGCTCAACAACCCCGAGCGGCTCAACGCGATGTCGTTTCCGCTCGTCGAGTCGCTGTACGCCGCGCTCCGCCGCGTCGCCGCCGACAACGACTGCATGGTCGCAATCCTGACCGGAAGCGGTCGCGGCTTCTGCTCGGGCATGGACCTGACCGACGTCGGGATGCCGCCGGGAAGCGACGGGCTTCCGATCTCGCGCATCGCGATCCGCGCGATGGCGTTCATGTCGGACGTGGTACCGGCAATGCGTGCGATTCCGCAGCCGCTGATTTGCGCGGTCAACGGCCCGTCGTACGGCGGCGGAATGTGCATTCCGCTCGGCGCCGACATCCGCATCGCGGCGCGCTCGGCGACCTTTCGCGGCGCCGGCATCAACAACGGCCTCGCCGGTACCGAGTGCGGCGTAAGCTATCTACTCCCGCGACTGATCGGCGCGTCGCGCGCCAACGAGATCATCCTGTCGGGTCGCGAGGTCGATGCGGACGAAGCCGAGCGTATCGGCCTCGTCTCGCGCGTCGTCGATGACGCCGAGCTCGTCGATTGCGCCCTCGAGATGGCCGACCGCATGTGCGGCTACAGCGCGCACGGTCTTTCGATGACGAAGGAAGTGCTGTGGGCGAACCTCGAGGCGGGCAGCCTCAAGGCCGCCATCGATCTCGAGAACCGCAACCAGCTGCTCGTGCGCATGACGACGCAGAATCTCGACGAGGCGATTCGCGCGCGAAAGCATGGACGTCCGCCGGTCTACGAAGACTGACACAGACGCGCCTGGTGGCCGGCTCTGGCCACCCGCCTTCTAGTCCACGTTTCGTCCTTGTGTAGAATCCGAACATGGGAATCGAGATACGCCCGGCAACCCTCTCGGACGAGGAGGGCGCGCTTTACCTGCTCGAGCAGTTGTTCGAGCCGCCCGGCGGCGTGCCCCCCGACTACACGCGACGCCGCTCGTCGACATCGTTCCGCTGGGCAGTGGAGCAACCGAATGCCGACATACTTCTGGCTTTTGATGGTGACAGAGCCGTGGGCTTGACGAGTGTCTATGCGGACATCCAATCGCTCGGCTTCGGTCCGAAGTGTTGGCTGCAGGACATGGTTGTCGATGAGAAGAGGCGGTCCGAGGGCATCGGCGGTCAGTTGCTGGCCGCGGCCGAGGACTGGGCGACGGCGCGCGGCCTCACTCACATCGAGCTGTCATCAAACAGTCGGCGCGCTGACGCGCATCGGTTCTACGAGAGAGCGGGGTTCAGTCGCGCCAACGCCTACCTCAAATGGCTCGGTTAGCCTCACTCCGCCAGATCAGGCGTGCCTGGCGGAGAGCTTACGGTCATCGATCTCGGCGATCGCGATGAGCAGCTCGGCCGTCGTACGACGATCGCGAACAACATTCCCCGGGGAATGTTCGTGAAGCAGAAGGGTTCCGCGACATGGACGGGACGATCGCCGTACGGGACTCTCGTCACGGCGCTTCGCGCTTCCTCGTCACGGCGCTTCGCGCCTACTGCATCAGCCTCAGCAGATACTCTGGTTCGCGGCCATCGCCTCGGTGATGTCCGCGGCAGCCGGCTCGCCCTCGAAGGAACCGAGAATGTCCTCGAGCTGCTGGCGAGCCTCGGCCGCACGCTCCGTCCGGGCGAGCAGTCGCGCGAGGCAAACTCTGGCTCGGAGCTCGAGCAGCCGGGAACGCTGATGGTGCGCCACGCGCACTGCTTCGCGGAACTGCGTTTCCGCTTCGGCGGCGGTGCCGGCGCCGCGTTCGTGCGTGAGCCGGGCCATCGCGATCTCGCCGCGCTCGCGGTGCAAGTCTGCCAGATAGATCGCCGAGCTGGTGTCGACGGCGTATTGGAAGCCGGCCTCGATCGTCTGAAGAGCCTTCTCGAGCCGGCCGACGCGCCTCTGCGCCGAGGCGAGCACTGCCGGCCAGGACAACCAGCGGCGTTGATTGATGCCTTCCATCGCATCGCACAACTCGGCCGAAGGTGTGCGCTCAAAGGCGGCCCAGCTCGCGATCGCGCGGTTTCGCGCAGTGATTTTTCCGATGAGCTGCTGCGTGATCTGCGACGATCGTTCGTTGCAGCGCGCGGCTCGATCGGGATTGCGCAGCACGATGCAGATCTCCGCGGCGTGGGTCTGTACCAAAGATTGGCTGACCGGATGATCCGAATCCTCACAGCGCGCGAGTGATCGTTCGAGCCACACTTCCGACTCGCGGAGTCTTCCGAGCAGCGCAAGCACGTACGCGTAGTGAATCTCCTGCCACGCGCGCTGATCGACGGTGGCGGGAATGCCCGGCTCCGGATCCAGCGTGACGGCTACCGAAAGACGCGCCGCGGCCTTCTCGAGCTCTCCTTTGACGACCGGTGCGAACGACGCCGCCGTGAGCGCTTGTGGACGAAGAGTGGGCAGCTCCCTGTCGGCCATCACGAGAAGCTTTTCCGCGGTGAGCTCGGCCTGCTCCGTTTCTCCGAGCGCAAGCTGGCCGACAGCGAGTCCGAGGCGCGCGGTGAAGACGAGGCGGCTGTCTCCCGCTCGCAAGGCCAACCGCTCCGCCGTCTGGTAGTACTGGAAGTAGTCGCCCCCCGTGCGCTGAAAGTCGAGGCCGGTAAGCTGGAACTGGGCATCCTCGCTATCACGCGCGCGGCTTCGGGGTTCTTCGTGAAGCCTTTGAAGCAACTGTTCGAGACGCTTGCGCGCTTCGGCCTGTGCGTCGGGTTCGACCGCGGATGCGGCGGCCTTCGACAGATACTGCACCGCCCTCTCGAGATCGTCCGCCGCCTCGAACTGCTCAGCGAGCTGGTAAACAGCCTCCGTCGTTCGCTCGCCGTGGGCCATTTCCATTCCGAGCGCGATCCGCTCGTGAACGAGCTGGCGGCGCGCCGACGACATGCGCGCGTAGCAGGCGTGACGGAAGAGAGAATGCACGAACTCGTATTCGCCGCTGCGAGTGCCGTCGGGACGAGTGACACTGCCACACGCGCGGATGAAATGACGCGCCTTCCCGAGGCGATGGCAGAGCGAATCGGCAGCAGCCACCGGCCGTCCGCATCCGCTGGCGACGTCCTGCGCGCAGAAGCGCAGCCCCACCGCGGCTGCAACCTCGAGAGCTTCGGTCTCGTCCGGACCGAGCACGTCGAGCTGTGCCCACACGATGTCGCGCAGATCGTCCGGAAGCTCGAGCAGCGTGGCAGCAGGATCGACTGGAAGCTGCCAGGCACTTCCGTCGCTGCTGATGATGCCCCGCTCGACCGCATGTTCGCTGAGCGCGCGGAGAAAGAGCGGGTTGCCCTCCGAGAGCTGTTCCAGCGCCGGCGCAAGCGCTGCGGCAACCGAGTCGCTGGCGAAGCGATGGGACAGCCACCGCTCGATCTCGACACGCAGCAGCGGTGACAAGGAGATCACGCTCGCACGGCGCGACGCCTGCAACCGCCGGACAAGGCCCGCGGCGGCGTGCTCGGTCGCAACGGCCTGCGCAGAGCGCCACGTAGCGAGCACCATGAGTCGTGCCGTCGCGGTGCGCTCGGCGAGAAGCCCGACGAGCGCGATCGTTGCCGCATCCGCCATGTGAAGGTCTTCGATCACCAGCAGCGTGGGTCGCATCGCCGCGACGGATTCCCAGAAGGTTGCTCCCTGGAACAGCAGCGAGGGAGCAGTGTCGAGAGGTGCAGCCGGCGAAAGCGGGGCTGATTCGGGCGCGGCAGTCCAAGGCATCATGGCGAGCCAGCCGGGAGCTGAGCGCTGCAACAAAGGCAGCACCAGAGCGCGCTCGCGCGACAGCAGGTCATCGATCGCACCGACAAACGGCACGTATGGCTCGAGGGCGCCTGTCGATTCGACAGCGCCGCCGCGCGCGATCAGGCTCTCTCCATCATCGAGCGAGCGCATGAGCTCAGCGACGAGTGTCGTCTTGCCAATACCGGCATCGCCTCCAACGAAAACGATCTGCCGCCGGCCCGCCTTTGCATCGGTCCAGCAGCGACGAAGTCGCTCCAGCTCAGTCTCTCGGCCAACGAATACTTCCGTGTGTGGCACGGAGCCGCGGGAATCGGATTCCGAAGGCGGACGACCGTCGCCCGCACCGGCCCCAAGCCAGCGGAATCCGCGCCTGTGCACGGTCTGGATGAAGCGCGGATCGGATGCGCTGTCCCCGAGAGCCCGTCTCAGCTCGTTGATGACGTTGCTCAGCGTGTTCGGTGTGATTGCTGTTCCAGGCCACGCGACATCGAGAAGGTCGCCTATCGAAACGAGCTCGCCCGCTCGTTCGCTGAGATACCGGAGCACGAGCCAGCTCTTGGGCCGCACCGCAATGGTCTGCCCGCCGCGGCAGAGTTGTTCGCCGGAAAGATCCAGCTCGAAACCCTGACCGATCCGGCGACGCGCGGGAGCAGCACCAGAAGTCCCGGCCATGGCGCGGAAGAATACCGGGGACGGCGAAACCACAAAATAGCTCGCCGGTGGACGCTCACGCCGACTGCGGCGGCGCGAGGCCGGAAACGAGCGCCTTCGTGCCCGGCAGCCTCGAAATGTGTGAGTTTTGTGGGGACTCGCCGGCGCCGGCCGGGGTAGCAACTGCGCATGACCGAGCGCTTCCGCAGCGACGACGAGAAACTCCAGCGTCCCCTCTATCCACAGGAGCGGACGTTCGTCCTGCGCTTCGACCGTACCACCGATCTCGGTGCCGGTACGTGCAGGGGCAAGCTGGAGGAGGTCACGTCGAGCGGCCGCCACCACTTCACGAGCCTCGCCGAGCTGCTCGAGCACCTTGGCAAACTGATCGACTGAGAGGGAGGGCCATGAACATCCGAAACATTCGAAACTACTCTGCGTGCGTCCTGGCGTTCTGTCTGCTGGCGATGACGCCGGACTGGTCCGAGGCGGCCGTGCTCACCGTCATGAACAGCAATGACACCGGCGCCGGATCGCTGCGCGACACGATCGCATCGGCATCGTCGGGCGACACGATCGACTTCGACGCCGGTCTGGCCGGATCAGTAATCCGTTTCGGCAGCGCCATCACCGTGGACAAGGACCTGACGATCGACGGTACCGGCGTGCCGGTCACATTGAGCGGCGACAGCAACGGAAACGGCAGCGCAGACGTTCAGCTGTTCGTCGTCGCTTTCGAGATCAACTTCACTCTCGACCACGTGACGCTCACCAAAGGTCTCGGCGACGTCGGCGGTTGTATCCTGAGCACGGGCCGGCTGTTCTTCTACGACAGCACGGTCTCCGCATGTCACGCTTCCGCCGCAGGCGGCGGCATCTACGCCACGTATGCGACCATCTCCGGCAGCACGATCAACGGCAACAGCGGCGACCAGGGAGGCGGGATCTACGTGGCGTCGAGCGCACTGATCGTCAACAGCACGATCTACGGAAACACGGCAGCAACCGACGGCGGAGGAATCCAGGGCCGGGTGACCGCGGGCGTGCAACTGTACAACACCACAGTCATGGCCAATTCGGCGCCTCTGACAGCTGGAGGCGGCATCGCGACTCGCGGACCGCTCGACCTCGTCAACACCATCATCGCCGGATCGACCGGTGCGGACTGCAAGCTGGAGTCCGGCGGCTCCATCGGGACGAACACCTCGAACTTGATCGAGGATGCATCGTGCCCGGCTGCGTTCAGCGGCGATCCCATGCTTTCGCCTCTTGGGAACTACGGCGGTCCGACCCAGACAGCACCGCCGATGAACGGCTCCCTCGCGAACGACCACGGCGACGAAACCTACTGCCTGGCCAGTCCCACAGGCGGTGTCGATCAGCGCGGCATCACGCGGCCGGTGGGATCCGGCTGCGACATCGGCGCGACCGAAGAACAGAACATCCTCTATGTCACCGCCGGTGGGGACGATGACGACGGCACCTGCGACGCGCATTGCACGCTGCGCGAGGCGATGAACGCCGCCGCCGCCGCCTTTGGACCGAATCTCATCAGGTTCGCAGACACGACTTTTATTACACTCGAATCGAGCCTCCCGCAGATCCACAAAACCCTCACGATAGACGGCGCAGGCCAGTACGTCGTGATCACCGGCGTCGACGAGACCAACGTCCCCGTCCAGGTCTTCTCGATCGACGGCGGCACCGTCGAGATGAATGGACTGCAGATTCAGGGAGGCGGCGCGGTGGCCGGCGGCGCGATCATGGTCGATTCGGCGACGCTCGCAATAGAAGGCTGCTCGTTCAACAACAATGTTGCGATCGACGGCGGTGTGATCCACGCCAGCTCCTCGACGCTCGCAATAGAAGGCAGCTCGTTCAGCAACAACGTTGCGGGCACCGGCGGTGCGATCTACGTAAGCTCCTCGACGCTCTCCGTCCTCGACAGCTATTTCGCGGGAAATGGCGCAGACTCCGACGGAGGAGCCGTCTACAGCACGAACAGCGCAACGAGCATCCGGAACAGCACGTTCTCGGCCAGCTTTTCCAACTCGATCACGGGTGGCGCGATCACTCTCGACACCGGATCGCTCGAGCTCACCAACAGCACTCTCTCGTACAACTCGGTTGGACTGGTTCGGCTCGCGTCGGGCGGCAATCTCAGCATCGTGAACAACATCATCGCCAATTCGTTGCACGCCGATTGTTTGAGCACGGCGTTCGCCGTGAACCATCACAACCTCATCGAGGACGGAAGCTGCAATCCGGCACTCAGCGGTGACCCGAATCTCGCGGGCGATCCCGATGACAACGGCGGCCCGACATACACGCTGAAGCTCAACGTCCCGTCGAGCGCGATCGACGCCGGCGACGATACCACTTGCCATCTGCTCGGCGACCGGGATCAGCGCGGATTCCCGCGGCCGGTCGGAGCCCACTGCGATCTCGGCGCCTATGAAGCGGGGATCCCGGTGTGCGGCAATGGCCTCGTCGAATACGGCGAAATCTGCGACGACGGGAATGTCGCGAATGGAGACTGCTGCTCTTCGACGTGCACCTTCGAAGCCGACGGGGCTCCATGCTGGGAGGACGGCGTCGGGTGCACCGTCGACGAGTGCGACAGTGTCGGACGCTGCCTGCACACCGCCGACGATAGCGCATGCGACGACGGCACCCTCTGCACACGGGACTACTGCAACGTGGAAAGCGGTTGCGAAAGCGACGACACGCCGCAGACCTGTGACAACGACGCGCCGGGCGGCGCGACGCTCTCGCTGGCCAATTCCGACGACGCCGGGAAGCGCGCGGTCTCGTTCAAGTGGGGCAAGGCCGGCTTCGCGAAGGAGGATCTCGGCTCGCCCACGACCGACACGGCGTACGAGCTCTGCGTGTACGATGCGAATGGCCTCGTCATTTTCCTCCAACCGCTGGCCGGAAACGCGACCTGCGAAGACGAGTCGTGCTGGAGCGAGACGACCAAGGGCTTCAAATACAAGGACCGCCGGAAGCCGGCACCGGGCGACGGAATCAGCGGAATTGCCGGCACGTCGAGCACCACGGGCAGCGGAAAGGTCCAGCTCAAGGCGAAGGGCAGCACGATCCCGACGTTTGCGCTCGGCGACGGCCTCGAAGGTACCGTAGTCGCGCAGGTTCGCACGAGCGACGCGTCCTGCTGGCAGGCGAGCTTCGGGGCGGACGAGATCAAGAGTAACGGCGCGGCGAAGTTCGCTGCATCGTACAAGGCGCCGTAGCTCGCCGGCCGATCCGTTTGCATCAACTCTCGACGTACTCGAATTGTACGCTCGTGCGTCGAGCGAAGATCGGCGGGAATCGCAGACTGGCCGTCGCACGACACTGTCCATAGGACTGCCACAACAAGGTGTGCGACGCCGTCGAGGCGAAGAAGGAGAGGACAATGAGTTTGATTCGAAGAACTTCGTTTGTCGTTGCGGTCACTTGTCTGACACTGGCGGCGGCTGCAGCGTCGCGAGCCGGCGACCCTGCCGCCGATTGTGCAGCCGCGAAACTAAAAGCCGCCGGCAAGTACTCGTCGTGCCTGCACGCGGCAAACGCCAAGTCGCTCAAGAGCGGCGACCCCGTCGATACCTCGAAGTGCGTCGGCAAGATCTCGTCGTCGTGGACGAAAGCGGAGTCGAAAGGCGGCTGTCGGACTTCCGGGGACGAAGGTGTGTTCCAGGCAGACATCGAAGAATCCGCCAGCATGTCGCTGCGGAAACTGACGATCACCGCATGCTGCAGCGGATCGGACGGCGTGTCCGGCGCCTGCGGGATCCTTTCGACTCTGCAGACGCTCACCGACTGCCAGATGGCCGCCGGGCCCCTCGCGACATACATCACGGCGGGGGCCGGATGCGGCAGCGACGGCTTCTGCTCTGCAACTCCGACGCCGGGCGGATGCTGCCAGACGTCGAGTGGCTGCGTGGCCGGCCCGAACTTCAACTCGCAGGTGGATTGCGAAGGCTTCAGCGGCGAGTGGCTGCCTGCACTGACGTGCGGAGTCGGCGGCTTCTGCGAGTAAGGCGCCTCCACGTAAAACCCTTCGAGGCCCCGCGGCGCTTGCACGCGCCGCGGGGTCTTTCCCGCTGTGACCGCCCGAGCCTTAATCGCCGCAACCCGTGGTTGCCCGGGGCGTTTAACCCCGAGCCGCATGGATATTGTTTCGGTCGGTTCCGGTTTCGCGAGGCTTCTCACCGGCGCGGCGATCCGCATCGTACGAGCGCCGGCCAAGTCCCCCCAGTCCCCTACTTGTGGCGATACTCACCCTTGTCACTCGACACAGTTCCGCCAGCCCCGTAACCGCATTCGCCGCGAGGCTTACTCATGGACGTCAAAGAGAATCTGGACGGCAGCATCACAGTCAGTTGCCATGGTGAATCTGTCACACTGTGGCGAGCCACCACGAAAAAGCCGACGAGTCGGCGTAAGAAGACTCCGAAGCCGGTAGGGCCAAAGCCTACCTCGCCGCCGGTTCTTCCTGACCCCGGGACCACTTCCTGCTGGCTGATTCAGCCGATCCGATCCGGCCGCAAATCGAGCCTCCCATTCACAGACTGGGATCTACTCGAGGTCCGAACGGGCGCCAGCCCGACGCGGTCGCGCAAGTCGCCGGCACTTCTCGTGCATGTTCCGCCAGGCAAAAGCGTGGACATTGAGAAACTACGCTCGAGACTCGCGATTCCTGCCCGGATCAAATTCGAAATCGTCTGATCCATGGATACCCCGGACTCTCCACTTCAGAAATTTGAGGCCGTGCGATCGGATATTCGCGCGACCGCCAAATGGATGGTCGGTGGCTTGGGCGCTCTCGGGGCGCTGGCGATCGGCACCAGCCCCTTCACGTCTCTCGGCTCTTTGATCCCGCTTACACCGCGGTTCTACGCTGCGGTGGTGGCACTCGCGGCGGCGCTGCTTCTTTTCGGTATCGGAATGATCCAGGCGCTACGCCTTCTCATCACCGAGACTTTTTTCCTGGAAGATGTGAGACAGAACTCGAATCTCCTCAAACTCATTGAGGCTCACGCATCGGACCTTCTACCGCCTCAGTACGAGTCCCTCATTCCGCTGCTTGATGAACGTCAAGCTGCCACCGTCGAGCTGCGTAAGCACAGCAAGTCCCCGGGTTCGAACGAATACACTGAGGCGTTGAACAGATTCACCGCGCTGACGCCGACGTTGAGTCGCCTGAGCTCGTATCTGCAAACGGAGCAGCTCAAAATGGACGTCCGCAATCGTTCGGTGGCACTGCTCTTAGTCACCTCCATGGGCCTGATCGCGCTGGGAGTCTATGCCTGGGCTGCCAACCCACCACACGACGATAAACCGAAGGAAGAAAGGGTACCGATCTGCGTCACCCGTGACAGGGCTGACGCGAGTCATACTACCGAGCCAACCTCGCCCCAGCCCAATCCGACAAAACCGCAGCCATAGCAGAATTGACTGGGAGTCGCCGCCGCAACTCAGGAACGGTTGGCAGGCGAGTACCGCAATGCGGCTGATGGCAATCGTCGAGCTACTAGGAACCTCGGTCGATCTTCCTGCCGATGCGGTTGCGTGCGCAGGATTACTCCGGACTTCCGCTTCCTGGCCCGGTCGGACCGACCCAATTCGTCAAACAGGCTCCCGCAGATGATCGTGCAGCTCGTCCGTCCGAACGGCTTCTGCCTGTCGAGCGAGTTCGGCGCTGGCGACACATCGGTCAAATCGGGATCGGAGTTGCGCGCGATCGCGCGTGAGCAGGCGCCGGCGTCTTTTTCGTTTCGCTCTTTCCCCACGCACTCGACACATGCGTGCCCGCCCGCTAACTCCCGATTTCCCGTGACTCATCGACACGGAAGGGGGAACTCATGAAGTGTTCTTTCGTATGGCATCGATCCTTCGTCGCAGCGGCCTGTCTTGCGTCGGCCGCAGCAGTCCCACCCGCGCACGCCGTGATCTGTCCGCCGGGTGAACCGGATTTTGTCTACCTCGACGTCGGCAACGACGGCTGCTTCAACAGCGGAACCGATACGGAGATTCCGGAGGCGTCGCTGGTCGGCACCTACACAACGTCGGGATCCATCGTCGTGCCCCATGGCGTCAAGCTCGAGGCGCCCGACGGGTCGAACACGGACTGGCATGCCACGCGCCTCTATCTCGACGGCAGCGTTTCGAACTACAGCAGTTTCAGCTTCGACGGCTTTTCAATCCAAATCGGTGCCAGCGCGAAGCTGATCGGAAACGACGTCCATTTTGGCATGAGTGGCGGAGTCATGATCGTGGGCGACGGCGCCACTTTGACGGCCATCACGGGAATTCTGTCGATGACCGGGTCTGCCACCACCGACCTTGGGGCGAGCACGCACCTCAGCGGCGCTTCCGTCTATCTTGATGTGGACAATGACATCCTCGTTCGGGAAGGCGCCTCCATCGTCGGTACGAATGGCTACGTCAGCATCAGCATGAACGCAGGCAGCGAGCTCCAGTCCGGCGTGTCCGTTGCTGCGACAGGCTCGCTGTCGATAACAGCATCGAGCACTCTGACGCTCGGTGACGGTGTGTCGCTCGAAGGCGAGTCGAGCGCTTCCATTTCGGCCAACGGAATCACGGCTGGGGACGGCGTGAAGATGTCAGGCGGAACCGTGACGACCAGCGGCAGCGGAGATCTTGTCGCCGGCGACAAATTTTCCGTCGAGGCGACAGATGGCGTCGTAACGCTCGGCGGAGGCAACCTGGCTGTTGGCGAGAAGGCGAGGCTCACTGCTGCAACGGGTCTCGTCGTCAGCCTGTCGGGAGGCGTGAGCTTCGGCGCGAGCGCCAAGCTCAGCGCGTACGCGAACATAAGCTCCTCGACCGGCAGCACGATCGATTTCGGAGACAAAGCGAAGATCGTCTCCACGGGCGGGTCGGTTTCGCTCCAGGGCTACCTCGGGGTTTCGCTCGGGGCCAAGAGCAAGGTGAGTGCATACACCTCCGACACTCTGATCTCGTCCGCGCCGAACTCCGGGTTCGGCGTACAGATCGCCGAAGGCACCAAGATCAAGAGCGGAACTGCCAAAGACCCGATGATGCCGTCCTCGATCGTCCTCGAGGGCTACTCGATCGGGATCTCGCCAAAAGTTTCGCTCAGCGGCGCGGAGAAGCAGAATTCGATCATGCTGCATCCGTATGAAACACTGTCGGTGGACGGCGCGAAGATCGCCGGCAAGACCATCGTGGTCGGCGACGCAGACGACGCGCCCTTCAACCCGTTCCTCTTCAAGAATACGAAGGTCACTGGTTCGGCAGATGGAGCAACGCTCGACTTCGTTGCCAGCGGCAGCACGTGCGACCTGACCGGCAGCAGCTTCAAAAAGATCACGGTCGACCATTCGAGCTGCATGGCGGTCGTCGGACCGTGACGAAGCCATGGCGCCTCCACGCAATGAAGACCTGACCGAGCGCTACGCGGCCTACGTTGCCGCGTTCGAGCTCGCGTTTCACGACGACGACTGGACGCGGATCGAATCGTTCCTCACGAGGGATGTCGTGATCCGCATCCACACCGAGCCGTTCTCCGGAGGGTGTGAAGGCATCGACGGCGTCGCGGACTACTTCCGCGGAGTGCTCGACAACTTCGACCGTCGCTTCGACGAGCGGGCAATCGTGGGCCGGCCCCAGATCGAGCAGGCCGGCAACCGCGTCCGCGCACGCTGGCGCACGTGTTACCGCATCGGCGGAGCGCCAGACCTTGCGATGTCGGGCGTGGAGGTGGCCACGTTTCGCGGTCCGCATATCGCGCGTCTGGACAGCCGCTTTGACGAGGGCATTGCCGAGCGCATGGTCGATTGGCTCGGGCGCTACACCGAATTTCTCCACCCGAGCGTCGGAGACTCTGTGCAATCGCTTCTGCGCGGGCGGCAGCCGCGCTGACCGACGCACCTGCGACACGCGGATTGCGAGAAGGAGCGTTTCGCGTCAGTACGGCCAGACCTCCCACACCACGCGGCTTACACGCCCGTCTACGCCGGTCGAAACGTCGATCCTCGTGCGCGAGGAGCTGGGGACACCGCTACGGCACTCGTTGCGATCCCATTTGTACATAGGACTGTTGCTTGCGAACGGCGACGTCCCGTACGGAAGCTCTGCTTGCGTCGGACCGATGCGATTGACGAACTGCGAAATCGTATCGCCGATCCGCAGATCACACGGAAGACTCAGCTCCCGTGTCTCGACGACGAGACGCGTGAGCAACAACGGATCGGCCTTCGATTTCGCGGACCGAAGACCCGACGCCGTGATTCCGGGGAACTCGAGCGTAATGTGCTCGACCGCCTCGCCGGTGATGTTGTCGCGCGACTTCGACACGAGGCTGTTCATAGGAGCGCCGAACTGCTGGGCCAGCGCGGCCTGGCTCAATCCATGATTTGCTTCGAAACCGGGCACGATCGGCGAAGCAAGCTCGCCGAATTCGCGCAGGCAGTCCGTCGGTGCCGGATCGGCTTCCGGAAGCGGCTGGCAGCGCGGACGTTCAGGATTCTTCGACCACTCCCGCCAATGGTCGGCGACGCGCCGGATGTTGTCGCGACTTTCCCGGGACCCGATGATGTCGAAATAATCCTGGAGCTCGAAGGCGAAACGATTCGCCTCGGCGGTCTTCGGCAGGTTCACGATCGTGCCGTCCGGGCGGATTCCGATCTTCGTAGCGCGCATCAGGGCAACGATGATCCATGTCAGCGTGTCATGCTCGTCCTGCTGGAAACGGTCGAGCGCGCGGACGAGCGCCGGAACGCTTCGATCGCTGAGGATTTCGGAAAGCACCATCGCTTCGCTCATTGGTTCCGGCGTCTGCTCGAGGCGGCGGACAAGGGCCGCACCCACCTTTTCGTCGCCCGCGAACGGCTCGAGCGCCTGCAGCGCCGTCGATGAAAAACCTGGCGTATCGAGCAGCGCGAGCAGAAGATCGCGCCACTCCGGCTCACGCGTCTTCTTCCTGCCGAACGCTTCGAGAGCGCACGCGACGTCCGGGCTGCCGATGCGCCGGCGCCGCAGCACATTCGTCTTGAGCGCAGCATAGCTCTCGGCCTTCTGTCCGAGAGCCGCGAGGTCGCCGCAAGTCCACTGCTCGGGACGCGTTCGCGCTTTGCCGGCGAGGAAACGCGGCCGGAACGTCTGCAGGTTTCCAATCAACTGCGACCGCGAGTCGCGGTCGTCGTCCGAATAGCGATTGACATCGTCGCCGCTCGGCTTCGGAAGCGTCTCGAGAAGATGCGTGTACAGCTGCTCGCACGTCGCCGGCCGCATCGGCGGCGTCGCCTTGACGTCGGGAACGAAGTGCTCCCATTTCCCGGTGCGACGTTCACGCCGCGATAGCCCGAGATCGGTCGCGACCCACAGATAGTCGTCATCGAGCATGAGGTCGTGGACGGCGAAGCCGCACGGCCCGTCGTCGTTGCCCTTGAACGTTTCGAGCCGGTCCGCGTTCCAGTCGTAGCGTACGAGCCCTTCCATCGGCGGTAGCCCGATGCATTCGTAGTGGCCGGCCGTCGAGAACCACAGCCACGTGCCGTCGTGCACGATCGAGTCGATCGACGAGTCGATAAGAAGCTCGGGCCGGCGTATTTCGGTCGTGTGCGTCGTTGCATCGTAGCGGCCGACGCCGCCGACGCCGTCCACGCCTTCGCCCTCGTAGAACGAGATGCCGAACCAGATGCTGCCGTCGTGCTCGGTCCACGCGCCGGTTTCCTGTTCGAAGACGTCGGCGTTCACCAGATGCGGGCGCAGCGTGATGGCCTCGCGCCTGGAGAGGACGATCTCGGGAACGGGAGACTTCTTTTCGTACGCGCCCGAGTCGTACGGAAGTGCCGAGCCAGCGGGCTGCCAGCCGTCCGCAGGAGAGTAGTCGAGTGCCGGAAACTCGGACCGGGACTCGGAGTCATGACCGGGATCGTTGACGACGGCACGAAGTCCCTTCGGGGACCGCTCGAGCCGAAAGACCGCCGGATACAGCGATTCGTCGTAGCACGTGGTCGCGGCCGACGCCGCGACGGCCGACAGCGTGACGAGCGCGAGCGCTATTGCGGGTGAAAGCCGTGCGGGGACGTGGTGGTGTTTACGTGTCACAGCAGTCGGCGGAAGGAGATCACGACGCAGCCGCTCGGTTCAGCAGCTTATTCTTCCGTGGACTGCCGCTGAACGATGTCGGCTACCTTCCCGAGCAGCGTTTCGAGATTTTCGTCGGCCGGTGAACCGACGCTGCGGGCGGAACGCCGTGTACCGACGACATGCACTCGATAGATGCCGCCTTCGAAGCCGACGGGGCTCGTGAACCCGCGAGCGCTGTTCCCGCGCAGAAAGAAGACGATCTCCTCACCCGGAACATACAACGGCAGACCCGGAACGCGACCGATCGGTTGCAGATCCGCCGCGCTGCAATCGCCGAACTGCTTGATGGTCAGGTTGCCCGCGGCAACTCCCTTCAGGCCGCGTCGGACTTCGAGCGTCACCCACGTCGCCGTAAGCCCGGCATCGTCGGTCGCGACGCGAACGTCGGTCACTTTTCCGTAGGCGATGCGATCGGCCTGCCGGGTCGTCTCCTCCAATGACAGCGAGCCCAGAAGCAGCGTGGCTCGAGCCGGGGATGAAAACGCCACGAGGCTCGCAACAAAGACGGCGATTGGCATCACGTTCCGCATCATCGATTCCTCGCGGCAAGACCGAGCTCGTCATTCTGCGTGATGTCCAAGCCGGAAAACGACGACTCCCAGCAGCCGCCGTCGCTGTTCGAGAGCTGGATCGTCACGGGAGCAGTCAGGGGGAGCGACGGCATGTCGAGGTTCTCGCCGCCCGCTTTGATCTTGAGCTTCGCATCGCCGCTTCCGGCTTTGAATCCGACGCTCGCCAGTCCGTCCGGCAGCCGCTCGCGGTCCTTGTACTTCAGCGCACCGTTGCGCGACTGCCAGCATTCGCCGAGACCGCTGCCGCAGCGGTCGCCGGCAGGAGCCCGAGCGCGCAGCGCAAGCGTACCGGTGCCGTCGTAGATGCACAGTGCGTAACTGGTACCGGTCGAAAGCAGCGGATCACCGAGCTCGCCGGCCGTTGCGTCGCCTGACAGCCATTTCCATTGCATCGATTGACTCTGGGGATCGGGACTCGGGCGAAGCCGCAGCGCGGACCTGTCGTTTGAGGCTGCGCGACAACCCGTGCGCTGCTCCGACGGACAATCCGCAGCGGGCTCGAAATCCACCGCGATGCTGAGCTGTCCGCCGCCCGAGCGCGCCGTCGCCTCCAGCAGATAGGAGACGCCTGCATCGGCCTCCATCAGGAGATCCGCCAGGACGCCCGGTCCACTGATGTCATCGCATCCGGCTTCCACGAGATTTCCGCATATTCCCGTCAGTGCACTGACGGCAGTGTCATAATTGCTGCCGTCGGTGGAGACGTGAAGGACTCCGTCGGCGGGCGCCGTGTAGCGGTACCAGACGCTGTTCATGTTCTGCGAGCCAAACAGGTCCGTGCACGACTGAATCGGATCGAACGCTCCGGTCGTCGCGCCCGTGACGTCTGCCGCGTCCGTAAATGGCGTCGTCGGGATTTCGATCGCACCAGCGCACTCGTCGTTGCTCGGAGGCGGCCCCTGGTTCAGCACGAAGTCGATTCCCTCGGTGACACTGTTCGCGACGACGTCGATGGTCTCGGCGACCGTCGGATCGTCGGGCGGATTTGACGCGGATTCATCAGAGCCATTCCAGAACTCCGCAGCTCCGGGCAGTCCGGCCGGGATTTCGAGGGGCCCGACGCTCGAGCCGCCGGTGAAGTTCACGTAAATCGGCTCGAGCTCGACCGTATACGATCCCGGCGGCAGCCCCTTGAGCTCGAAGAGCGCGCGCAGCGACGGGTCGGGAGGTCCGCCATAGTTCTGGGGAAAATATCGAGCGCCCGAGACTTGCGAGACGGCCGTGATGCGAGGGTCGCCGACCTTTCGCGCAATGACATTCGCGCCCTGGAACGGTGTCGCCCCGTCTCCTTCATACACTTGGCCAGTGATCGTTCCGAAATCGGTGGTGAAGGAGCTTTGCGGATACAGCGACGAGACTGCGACGATGTCGTCGAGATGAAGCGACTTCATTTGCGTCGCATTGACGAGAATCGGGAACATCGTTGCAAGCGCGTCGTCGTTTGACGCATCGCCGTCGGCCGCCTCGGCGAAATTTACCTGTGAATGATCGAGTCCGACGTAGTGGCCGAGCTCGTGGAGCAGCACCGCATCGAATTCGTCCGGAGTCAGCTCGGGATTGTTCGATGCGTCCACGCCGTCGAGAAAACGGCCGTTGAACACGGAGAAACCCTCGGTGATGACCGGAGGGTCGAAGGTTCCGCAGGCTGGACCGGCAAAACCGATGATATGCTGATTCGCGCCGACGCCGAAGAGGTCGTCCGTGATCCTTCCATCGCTGTCGAAAACGATCGGACTGAGATCATCCCCGCATACCTGCAGGTAGGCAGCGTAATTCGACACGGTGACGTCGACCGGCAGGGCAGCCGCCTGCGACAGCGAGATCGATGACGTCGTTACCGCGGTCCATGCCGCCGCCGCGTCCGCGATACGCGACGTGGCGGAGGCATTGCTGAGGTTTCCGAGCATTCCGCGGTCGGGATTGTACGGGATCGGATCGGCCGCCCACGTAAGCGGCTGTCCCGCGCCGCTGACGAGGAGTGGACCGCCCGCGTGCGAACAAGGCGCGGCGACAAGCAGTGCGAGCAATGCCGCCAGAGAAAGAACCCGCTGGGTCTGCACGTGCGGCATCGACAACTCAATCGTTCAAGGCCTTGAAGCTCGTGTCCGTAGTCTCCTTTGGCTGCGAATAGACCGCGTCCCAGCACGTTCCGATCTCGTTGACGAGCTGTACACGCAGCGGAAGGTTCGTGAGCGGCAGCGAAGGCAACACCAGATTGTCTCCGCTTGCGGACAGGCTGATGCCCAACCTGGATGCATCGTTGCCTTTGAGCACCAGGCTCGTCAGTCCAGTCGGTGAGCCGGATTTGTTCCGGTACTGATATTTCCAGCTGTGGTTGCCGGCAAACTTCCAGCAGTCGTCGGTGACGTCCTCGAGGCATCTCGGGCCCGCCGGCGCGTCGAAGCGTGCGATGAGGCCGTTCGAATCGAAGACACACAGGCCGAAGTCCTGGACGGACTGGCCGACGTCGTAAAGATCCGCCAGGTCTCCGCGTGACCATTTCCATCGAAACGACCGGTCGGCGGGATCGGCGCCATCGACGATCTGCAGTTTCGACGCACGCGCGAACGGTTGTTTGCAGCTGGGCCGCGGCTCAGCGACGTGTTCGCAGTTCCTTGCATCGTCGCAACGGTCGTACGTGCAGACGTCGCTGTCGGCGGTACAGAGCGTTCCTGCCGGCGCGGTCAGATGATTACAGGTGCCGCTGCCATCGCAGCGCTCGAGAGTGCAGAGGTCATCATCGGCGGCACATGCTGTACCATCGGCATTGAACGTGCATGTGCGATCGCAGCAGTCGAGATCGCCGCGACGGCCGTCATCGCATCCTTCGCCGGGATCGGTCACGCCGTTGCCGCAGGGATGGTCGGCCAGCGCGTAGACCAGATCGAGATAGCCGCCCTTGGTACCGCTCAAGAGACGATCGTCTTCGGATGACCAGAACACCATCCAGTGCCCGGACGGATCGTGAGCAACGAAAGGAAAAATCTCGTCTTCGTAGATCCCGTCGGTCTCGGCTGCGTTCAGCGGCAACTCCGGCGTCCACGACACGCCGCCGTCACTCGTACTCCTCATCAGAACGTCTGCGTCGTCGTTGCCGTAGGGATCGCCCGCTTCTTCTGAGTACCGCGTCCAGGCGGCAACGAATTCGCCGGTCGCTCCGGCGGCTGCGTGTATGGCCCAATTGACCGATGACCCGGTTCCCGGATCTGCATTCAGTGCAACGGGCGCGCTCCACGTCACGGCGTCGTCCGAGGATCGCGCCGCGAGCACGTCCTGCGAGTTCGCCAGTCTCGCCTCCCACACCGCGATCCAGTTGCCGGCGCCGTCGCCCGCAAGCTGCGCTCCGAAGTCGAGATTGGTGTCGATGGTGTCCACAGGCGAAGGCGCCGACCATGTGAGACCACCATCCGTCGAGCGCGAGGTCACCAGGTCGGAATCAACGTCACCGGAAGTGTCGCCGTTCGACCACGCGACAATCCAGGTTCCTCCCGACCAGACCACCCGCGTGCCGAGCACGGTCGGTGCACCACCGGAGCTGTTCGCGACCAGCGGCGCCGGAGCGCTCCACGTGTTGCCGCCGTCCGTCGAGCGCGTGAAATATACCTCCTGGTATTTCCCGCCAGCCACGTGGTGACCGGGCCAGACGATGATCCACTTCCCCTGTCCGTCGGTTGCGATTCCCGGGGAACGTCCGCCGTAGTCCACGAGGATGGCCGGGGGCGTCCACGTCGCGCCGGAATCATCCGAGTGCGCGACTTCGATGTGTTCGCCTTGAAGGCTTGACCTCTGCCATACGGCGATGAAACGACCGTTCGGATCGGCCGCGAGCGCCGGCGCGTTATCTCTTTGTTCGAAAAAGGTATCGAACCACGGGTCCTGATCGTCTGCGAAGTCCGTGTTGAGAATGGCGGCGGGAGAGAACGAAAGCCCATGATCGGTCGATCGCGAAAATACGATCTCGCGGGCGTTGCTCCATGCGGCTACCCACGTCCCCGTTCCCGTCGTGGCCGCGACATGATCGAGAGCAAATCGGCCTACGTCGACGAGCTGCGGGTCGACCACGACGGCTGGCTCGAACACGGGCGGAGCCGCCTGCGCGCGCAGAACCGAAAAGATCCACAGTCCCAGCACAACCGGAGTTTGCCGCGTGATGTTCATGTCCCTCCTCCTTCGAACAGGTCTCGACCGGCGATCGAGAAGCAGCCGGTCGGCAACGCGATACGTTACCGCCGCCGGGCGCATGCTATTGCACCAGCCGCAGTGAGGCCAGCCTGAATTCGACGTAGAATTCCGAGGGTCGCCTTGTGGAAAACGCGACGACGCGGACGGCGACTGCCCGCCGCGAAGGCGAGCTTCATCAACGCGTGCATGTTCCAGTGAACGGCAGGCTCGATCGTTGAAAGAGCGGGGCCGCTGCGGTGCAGCGGCCCGTTTTTTTGTGCGTCCGAATCCGACTGCCCGGCCGAAGCGCGGGAAAGTTGCGTCAAATTGCAACGGGAGCACGCGCGTAGTGCCCTGAGACGCGAGAGTCCGGATTGCTGCGGCGGCGTGTCGGGGCAATGAAGATTCGCCTCGCGATCTTGCGACGGCGATGGAGGGAGGACGGCGATGGCCGAAGGTTGGACACCCGGACAGCCAAATGGAGGCGATCGACCCTTCGATCCGCTCGAAGAGGCACGCCGGCTGCTCGGACAGTATCAAGTGTCCGCGACCTCCGGCGGCGGCAATGCGCGAAGCGGGCCGCCGAAGTGGCCGGTGCCTCCGTGGGCGCTCGCGGTAATTGCGCTGGTGCTCTGGCTTGCGTCCGGGTTCTTCATCATCGCGCCCGAGGAGCGCGGCATCGTGCTCCGGTTTGGCCGCGTCGTACGCGAGGCGCCGTCTGGTCCCGGCTATCACCTGCCGTGGCCGGTCGAGGAAGTGCTCAAGCCGTCGGTCACACGCATCAGCAAGGAAGAGTTCGGATTCCGCACCGTGGCCGTCGGGCCGCCGGCCGAATACGTCGACGTGGACCGCGAAGCGCTGATGGTCACTGGCGACGAAAACATCGTCAAGCTCCAGTTCATCGTCCAGTATCGCATCAAGCCGGAGGAGTCCGGCGCGACCGACTTCCTCTTCAATGTTCGCAATCAGACCCAGACCGTGCGCGATGCCGCCGAAGCGGCGATGCGCGAAGTCATCGGCCGCAACGACATCGATACCGCGCTGACCGAGGGCAAGGACCGCATTCAGACCGACACCCAGAAGCTGCTCCAGACGATCCTCGATCAGTATGACCTCGGCATCGAGGTAGCGACGGTCAAGCTCCAGGACGTCGATCCTCCCGACCAGGTCGCCGACGCGTTCAAGGACGTGATCAGCGCGCAGCAGGACCGCGAACGGCTCATCAACGAGTCGCGTGGTTACGCCAACGACGTCGTGCCGAAGGCGCGCGGCCAGGCGGCGCAGCTGATCAACGAGGCCGACGCTTACGTGGAGACCAAGGTCAAGGCGGCCGAAGGCGCGGCCGGCAGGTTCATCGCTCTCCACGACGAATACGCCAAGGCCGCCGCGGTTACGCGGACACGGCTGTGGATCGAGACGATGGAAGACGTGATGTCGCGCAGCAACGTGCTGCTGCTCGACGAGCAATCGGCGACGCACGTGGTTCCGTATCTGCCTCTGGACCAGATGCTGCGGCGCACTCCGGGCCCGCTCGAATCCGAGATGCCGCGCGGCGAGGGACAGTAACGATGGACCGGCGTGCCCTCCCCTTCCTGATCGCGCTCGGCCTCATCATCGCGGCATGGAATCTTGCCGCTTTCCGCGTGCAGCAATGGATGCAGGCGGTCGTTGTCCAGCTCGGCGATCCGGTTCGCACCGTTCGCGAGCCCGGGCTCAACTTCAAGCTGCCGTTCGTCCAGAGCGTTCTGTATTTCGACCGGCGACTGCTCGAGTACGACGCATCGCCGCGCGAGGTGCTCACCAAGGACAAGCAGCAGCTTCTCGTGGACAACTACGCGCGCTGGCGCATCCTCGATCCGCTGCTGTTCTACCGGACGGTGCGCAACGAGCAGGGCGCGGCCTCGCGGCTGGACGACATCATCTACTCCAACGTGCGCGAGAATCTCGGCCGTCACACCTTCAGCGAGATCATCAGCTCCAGCCGCGAGCAGCTCATGAAGGAAGTCACGCAGATCACCAACGAGCGGGCGCACGACTTCGGCATCGAGATCGTCGACGTGCGCATCAAGCGCGCCGATCTTCCCGAGAAAACCGAGATGAACGTCTTCAGCCGCATGCGCACCGAACGCGAGCGGCTCGCGAAGAAGTTCCGCGCCGAAGGCGACGAGGAAGCGCGCAAGATCCGCTCGGGCTCCGACAAGGAAGTGGCCATCCTGATTGCAGAGGCAAGAAAGCAGTCCGAGATCCGCCGAGGTGAAGGCGATGCCCAGGCCGTGAAGATCTTCGCCGACGCCTATGGGCGCGACACCGACTTCTACGCGTTCGTGCGCACGCTCGAGGCCTATCGCACGTCGATCAAGAGCGGCACGTCGATGATCCTGTCGCCCGAGAGCGACTTCCTGCGCTACTTCCGGGGCAGTGACCCCGGAACCGCACGCTGAGCCTGCAGGTCCAGACCCGCTTAAGGCTCCGAAACCGGAGGGAGCTCCGAGATCCGAGCACGGGGGCACGCTCGAGCCGCAATCACGCGAGTTGTTTTTCGAAACCTCATCGATTTGGCGAAGCATCAGGCGCTACTGTCGAAGTCGTGAAGCGAACGAAGCGAGCCGGCAGATGCGCAGCGGTCCTGATGGCGACGGTTGCGCTATGGCCGTCGCCCGCTTCGAGCCAGCCGCTGAGCGTCCTTACCTATAATGTCCACGGCCTGCCGCCGCTGCTGATCGGCGATCGCAGCGGAAAAGTCGAGGCGATTGCCGAGCTTCTGGAAAGTCTGCGCACGCCGGACACCTCCTCGGCCGGCGCCAGGATCATCGTCGCGCTCCAGGAGGTGTTCGACCGCGACTACCACAGGACGCTCGTCGGCATCTCCGCATCCTCGTTTCCGTTCGCGACGGTGAAGAACCGCGGCGGCACGTTCGGACTCGGCGACGGTCTCGTGCAGTTGTCCGTATCGGCGTTTGCGCGCCCCTTTCGCGTCGACTGGAAAAAATGCTTTGGCAGGCTCGGCCTGTACGAGAGCGACTGCGACACGGACAAGGGTTTTTCCTATGCACGGCATGCGATCGCGCCGGGGGCATTCGTCGACGTCTACAACCTTCACGCCGACGCAGGAGGGGATCGCGGCAGCTTTGCGGCGCGCCGCAGCAACATCCGCCAGCTCCTCAAAGCCATGCAACTGCTCTCTCCGCCGGGAACGGCCGTCATCGTGATGGGCGATACCAACGCACGCTATACCCGATCACCGCGCGACAACGTCGATCAGCTTCTCGTGGCAGGCGGCCTTCGCGATGTGTGGGTCGAGCTCGTGCGAGGCGGCCGGGTTCCGGAGCCCGGACCGATGATGGACGTTACGTGCAGCCGGGCTCCCGCCGGTCGCGATTGCGAGCTGGTGGACAAGATTTTCTATCGAAGCGGCAGCGCGGTCAGCTTCGCGCCTGTGAAGTACGAGGTGCTCGAGAATTTCCGCGACAAACGCGGGCGCGAGCTGTCCGACCACTACCCGGTTGCTGCAAGGTTCGATGTGAAGGTGAGGTCCGGGCTGGCAGAGTCCGGCTGATCGGCCCGGTCCCGGCTGCGCCGAGTCTCGCTACGCTCAAAGCATCCCAAGATCGAAATCGGACGTCGTCCAGTAGCGCTGCGGGTCGCCTGCATCGAGCGGCAGAACCGAAGCGACGTCGATCGCCGACATTCCGAGCCAGTGCTTGAGGATCGTGCCGTAGACATCACGCAGATCCGTCGAGCGGAACTCGGCAGCGCCCTGGCGGTACTCGGTGTTACCGCTCGCGTCGAGCGCGTTGGCGGAAATATTCGGGTGATCGCCATAGACACCGCCGAGGACAGATCCGCCGACGAGAAAGGCGGGGCCCTGCGAGCCGTGGTCGGTGCCGTTGTTGTTCTGCGGAACTCGCCGGCCGAACTCGCTCCACACGAGAATGCACGTCTTGTCCGCGATCCCCATATCGGCGAGGTCTTCGTAGAACACCTTGAGCGAATCCCCGAGCGCCCTGTGCAGGATCGAATGCTGGCCGGTCGCCTCGGCGCCTCCCTGGTCCGCGTGCAGGTCGTAGCCTAAAGCGCGTGCCTGGAAGAATCGCGCTCCGACATTCGGCACGCCTTGCGAGACGCCGTAGATCATTTTCGCGATTTCACGCAGGTCACCGGACAACGTGCCTGCGACAGCATCGTATTGCGGGTTCCAGATACCGCCCCGAGCGTTGTTGTAGTAGGCATCGAGACTCGGATACGCCTCGCTGCTCAGCAGCGTCGCCATCGCGGTCTTGCCGAGCGACGACAGCGACGGCTGCGAGCTGGCGCTGCCCGCGGCGCAAAGTGCGGCAAATGCCGCACGTTTGTCTTCCACATTGAAGGACGGGTCGTACGGGAAACCGAAGTCCTGCACGCGTGACATCGTCAGCACGCCGGTTGTGCCCTGGCGAAGCTCGCCGGCGACGGTTTCCGACATGCTGACGCCGACCGTATCGTCGCCGCCGTAGTTCGCGGCCAGATACCTGCCAAGCCATCCCGTGTTCACGCCGGCTCGAAGGGGATCGGCCGTCTGCCAGATCCTGCGCGAATACTCGTGCGAGGTCGTGTACTCCGGATAGCCGCAGCCCTGCAGGACGGCGACCTTGCCGAGATCGTACAAGTCCTTGAGGCCGGAAAGAGCAGGATGCAGCGCGAGCTGGGCGCCTGTGTTCGGATCGACGCCGATGAGTGAGGCCTCGAGAACGTCGGGGCTCAGGTGCAACTGGCTGTTCGTCGCCCGCGCGACATTATACGCGGATCGCAACGAACCGTTGCCGTTGTCGTACGGCGTGACGGTGTTCAGACCATCGTTTCCACCGTCGAGATAAATGACGACGAAGTACTTGTCGCCGAACGTCTCGGCGATCGCCTGCTGAACGAGCAGCCTCTCGAACAGTCCGGGACCCGCGAGGGCTGCCGCACCCATCACGCCGGCACGTTTGAGGAACTGTCGCCGAGTGATCATCCGGAGCTCCTAGTGCACATGGTAGCCCGGGCACTGCAGCATCAGCGCGAACAAACCGTAGAGTTTCTCGTTGAGCGTCTGCTCGTCGTTCAGGTCAATGGTTGCGTTCAGCCCATCGTCGCTCAGGTACGCCACCAGGGCATCGTGCTCGTCGCTCGTCAGCAGATCAGGGACACCGAGTATGTCTGCTGCGGCACGGACAATCCCAGCGGGATCCGTCAGGGAGCTCAGGCGCACCGACTCGCCATCGACGAGCACGCGTTGCCGTTCCGGTCGGAAGGTGTGCCGTCCGTCTTCGTCGATAGAGGTCAGGTACGACGCGAAGTCATAGCGCGCGAGCAATGCTGCGCTGCCGATCCAGCCGAGCTCCCATTCCCATCCAAACACGCTCGGCGGTTCGAGAAGCACCTGACCCATCTTCGAAAGCTGCCCGCGAACCCTCTCGTTCCCTTGTTTGTCCAGGCGTGCGCTGAGCAGTCGCAGCGCGGTCACCACGTAATCGACCGGCCACCTGACCGATTTGCGGGTAGTCTCGACGAATGGCGCCGGCGCGGCCGTCTCGTAGAACCGGTCGTGGACGAACATCGCGCGGAGGAGCGCTGCGATGTCCCATGACGATGCGAACCCCGATTCGTCGATGAGCTGGTCGATCATGCCAACATGATCCTGATCGATCGGGTCCGGGATCTCGTACGCGAAATATTCGAAGAGCCGGCGAGTCATCCGACGCGCGACGGTGTGTTTCCCGTCCCCATCGACATGCTCGAAGATGATGTCGGTTACGGCATCGATCTCCTGCGGTCCCTCACCATCGACGTCGAACGCAGCGCCGCCCGGTCCGAAACCGCCTGTACTCTGGTAAATCACCTTCGGGCCGCGCGCGGCCAGGAATTCGGACTGATAGTCGTGTTCGTAGTCCCGGAAGCCCCAGTCGTGCCAGCCGCTGAAGGCTCGCGCGATCTGCACGACATCCTGCTGGGTGTAGTTGGGATTGCCGGCGAAATCATAGACGCCGAGAGTGAACAGCTCCTGCAACTCTCTCGCGTAGTTCTCGTTCGGGCTCTCTTTAAGATTGCGCCTGGTGTCGAGGAACAAGATCATCGCGGAGTCGCGATTCATCGCCTTGACGAATGCTTTGAAGTCGCCTTTGCAGTGCGTGTGGATCAGGTCGATGTGGACGCCCATCGTGGGCAGGTTATCGACCTTGGCGTTGCTCGTGGCGAAGTGGTCGTGCCAGAAGAGCACGAGCTTGCCCTGCAACGGATATCGCGAGCGGACCATCGTCTTGAGCCACTTGGCGTGGATCTTCTCGACGTAGTAACCGCCGAGCCCGATCGGCTTGCTCTCGAAGGCCATCAGCTCATCGACAGCCTGGCCGCGCGTCAGTTGTCGGTCGAGGATCGCTTGAACATCTGCCGGCCGCGCGCCGAATCCCGTTCGACGCAGCAGGTGACGCGCAGAAACCGGATCCAGAATTGTATTGGCATTGCCCACTGCTGCGCTTCCCCCGGCGCGCCGGATCGCCCCACCCGCGAAAGACAATGCGGAAGATGGCTGCTCCGGTCAACGTGCAATCGAGCTGGCACGCGAGCTCAAAGTCACGCACGGTGACGCGACGAGTCGGCCCTGAGCCCGTGTTCCGTGTCCGACCGGATCGACCGAATCGGCGTTCGTAACGCTGAGATAGGTCAGCAGCTTGCCCTTTTGGCGAGGCGCATCGAGGCTGAGATCGGTGCTGTTGAGGAGGTTGACGAAAAGGTCGGTGCACGTCCACGGGATTACAGATGGCGTCGTCGTCACCTTCGTAAACGTCGACGGGGTACTCGGCGCTCGAACCGGTGCAATACTCGAGCGGGTTGCAGGCCACGAAGCCGTCACGGCACAGCGTGGCCGCCGCGACGAACGAGCAGCTGCAGTCGCAGCAACTCCAATCCTCGCCGTTCGAGTATCCGGTATCGCACTGCTCCCCGGCATCGAGAGTTTCGTTGTCGCAGTTGACGTATGGCCGAGCCGGACACTCGCCGCTCGTTCCATCGCAGTGCTGACGGCCACAGAAAGTGCCGGACACATACCGCTCGGTCGGGCGCAGGCCTACGCTGCCGTCCGACCCTCAGTCAATGCGGGCCTGCCGGACTTATGGAAGGCATTCTGCGCCGGAAAAAGCCGGCCGCCCACCCATATACGACGACCAGGCCAGACCGCCGCCCACCGTAGATCCGACAAGAACGGCCGGACCGTTTGAGTCTTCGAGCTAAGTTCGTATAGCTTCGCGCGGTTTTCCGGGGGTTTCGATCAAGCAGCACGGGCGGGGTCTTCATGGGCATCAAATCTTTCGGACGCCGTTCACAACTTGCAGTTCTCGCTGCGTTCGCCGTCTCACTGACTGACGGCTGCGGCGGCAGCGGCGGCGGGTCCAGCTCGTCGACGCCGGGCACTCAATTGTCGTTCTCGGTCAACTGGGAGCAGTCGTCCGCGGCGGTCGGCAGCATAGCGCCATCGTCGGCCGCTGCGCCGCTCGCGTTCGACACGCCGATTCCGGCAGCGGTCAATGCCATCCGGTTCATCCTGCGGCCCAGCGCCGGGTCGGCCTGCTGCATCGCCGTGCTGCGCGGAAGCCAGGCCTTCATCGACCGGCACATCCTTCTCGCCAACGTGACTCCCGGTGACTCGACGCTCGAGGTCAACGGTTACCCGACCGATTTCGCACCGTCCGACGGTGTGGGCGCGACCTGCGCGACGAGCGACGGTGAAGGCGTCGCGTGCGAAGACGAGGAAACCCTGCCGAGCTTCGGCAGCGACGAAGTTCCGATCGACGTGGTCGCCGGCGTCCGCAACGTGGTCGACGTCGATGTCCACTCGCTCCCCTTCCTGCTCGACCTCGATCCTGCCGACGGCGAAACCGCCGAAAGCAACCGGCCGCGCATCCGCTTCGCGGTGGTGGACGCCAACTTCGGCATCGACGAGGACATCGACGTCCACGTCGACAGCGGTGAAGTCAGCACCGATGCCGAGATCGTCAACCTCGATCCGTGCGCCGACGACGACTCTGAGCTTCCGGATTGCAGCGCCGGCGGTGCACTCGACGTCTCGGGATTCCTCGTGACGGCGCGTCCTCCGGTCGTGCTGCCGGCAGGGACCGCCGATCTTACGATCCAGGCGAGCAACACCGCCGAGCCGCAGCGCTCGATGGAATCCAATACGACGTTCATCGTGCCCGGTGCGACGACGACGACCACGACCGTCTCTTCGACCACGTCGTCGACGACCATCACGTCGACGACCGAGCTAATCACGACCACGACACTCGACAACGGCGAGGAGACCTTCTGCCTGACGTTCCGTGTAACGAATACGGCCGACTACGTCGGCGTAGCCTACACGGTCTCGTACGGCGCGACGGGCGGTGAATTCGTCGGAAGCGGCGAGGACGTGGACTGCGAGCTGCTGCTCGACAGCAACCCGGAGAGCACGCTGGCGTCGTTCAACGACGACGACACCGATTCGTCCAACCTGTTCACCGCGATCATCAGCGGGGAGCCGTTCAGCGGACCGGTCGATCTCGCGCGCTGCGTGTTCCAGCAGGCTCCGCCTCTGGTGCTGTCGAACTTCACGATCCAGGTCACCGAGGCGACCGCTCCGGACCTGTCGCCGGCGAGCGCGACCGTCATCGTGGAGGAAACCCAATGTCCGCAATGATGCGAGCCGATATGGAAATGCGGACTCCGCAAGTTTCAAAGATGCCTTCGAGGATGCCGGGCCGGAGCGCGCTGGTCGTGGCTTTCGTTGCAGGCCTTGCGTTTGCCGTCTCGCTTGCCGCGCCGGCGCATGCGTCCGAGCGCGGCAAGGCCGAGCGGCTCTACACCAAAGGCCTGGCCGAGCTTCACGCCGGACGTACCGACACCGCCATTGCGCTGTTCCAGCAGGCGGTCGCCGACGATCCGAACGACATCCGTGCGCTCTACTATCGCGGCCTCGGCTACGGCCACGCCGGCCGCTATGACGAAGCGGTCGTCGATCTCCGGCGCGTGGTTGCCGCCGCCGATCCCGGAATCGAGCGCGATCATCTCGAGCTTGGCTACGCGCTCTATCGCGCCGGAAAGCTCGATGAAGCCGTGGCCGAGCTCCAGATCGCGGCGAAGAAACCCGGCAAGAGCGCGGCCGAAGCCGAGCTCGAGCTCGGAATCGTCGAGAGCCGGCGCGGCCATTACGAAGCAGCTCGCACGGCGCTTACGAGCGCCGCCACGAGGAATCCGGAGAAAGCCGTTGCGGCGCGCTACTACCAGGGCCTTGCGGCACTGCGCGCCGGCAACACCGACCAGGCGACCGAAGATTTCACATGGGTGCGCGACAACGGCGGCGATAGCGAGTTCGCGCGCCAGGCGTCCAACTTCCTGGCCAACCTGGCCGGCGGGCCGACGGGCAAGCGTTATCTGCTGCACGCGGGCCTCGCGTTCGAGTACGACAGCAACGTCGCGCTCGCGCCCGACGACAACAAGGTCGCCAAGAACGTCTACGACATCAGCGACGAGTCCGACGGCCGCGCGGTGATCACCGCCGGCGGCCGCTACGCCGTCATCTCGAGGCCGAACTTCCAGCTCGCGCTCGGGTACGACTTCCTGCAGAGCCTTCACTTCGATCTCGAGCGCTTCGACGTCCAGTCGCACAAGCTTGGCGGCGAAGGCCAGTGGGTACACGGTCCGCTGTCGATCGGGGCCGCGGCCGGCTATGAGCACGCGATGCTCGACGAGCACAACCTGCTCGACGGCGGCACGGTGCTGCCGTGGGTCCGCTACGCGGAAGGCACGTTCGGCAAGACGGAAGCGTACTACCGGATGCGTGCGCGCGACTTCAACGAGGAGCCGTACGACCCGATCCGCGATTCGATCAACCATGCGGCAGGGCTCCGTCAGTACTTCGCGCTCGGCGCCCTCGATCGCAACGTGATCGTCGGCTACCGCTTCGATACCGATGTGGCCGACAAGAACAGCGGCAAAGAGTTCAACTACGACGGCAACCAGGTCGAAGCCGGAATCGACTGGGCATTCAATAACTGGCTGGTCGCGGGCGCGCTCTACGCGTACAAGTTCGAGAACTACACGGCGTCGGCGGCCGACGGTCGCGAAGACAACGAGCACACGGTCGTCACGCGCGTCGAGGCGAGGGTCTTCCCGCGCACGTATCTGATCGGGTCGTACGTATTCCGCCGCAACGACTCGAACCAGACGTCCTTCGATTACACCCGTCACATCACGTCACTCGGAGTCGAGGTGAGGTACTGAGATGCTGAGAGCGATGCTGACAACCGTTACGGCCTTTCTTTTCCTTCTTGCGGCAACCGCGGCCGACGCCGAGACCGGCGATGCCGGCAGCGTGGTGAGCCTCGAAGGCACCGTCGACATCGGACGCGCCGGCACGTTCTCGCCCGCCGAAGTGGGCAGCGCGATTCGCCAGGGCGACACGATCCGCACCGGCACGCCGGGGCGCGCACGGCTGCTGTTCGTCGACGATTCGGTCATCAACATCGGCGACGGCTCGACGCTCGTCATCGACGAGACCGTGTTCAACGCAGGCACCGGCGCCGCGAGCACGCTGATGCATCTTCTCGGCGGCAAGGTGCGTGCGCTCGTCAGCGACTACTACTCGGGCGGCCAGGGCAGCTACCAGATCGAAACCAAGACCGCCGTCTCCGGCGTTCGCGGCACCGAGTTCATCATGGCGTACGACTCGCGCACGCAGCTGAGCGAAGTGCTCGGCCTCGGCGGAACCGTCGCGGTCAACAGCACGCTCGACCGCAAGGGCCACGGCGTGCTCATCCACAGCATGGAGATCACCGAGGTCGCGAAGGGACGATTCCCGACGCCGCCGCGACGCATCAACGAAGACGACGAACGCTACCGGCAGCTCTCCGCGGGGCTCGACATGCCGGGCAGCGGCGTGCCGGAGACCCTCCTGCTCGGCGAGCCCGCGCTCGGCAACCAGGAGCTTCCGCCGCCCGATACCAGCGAAGGCCAGGGTGCGATTGCCCAGACCGGCGGAACGACCGGGCTCGAGCCGATTGCCGACCTTCCGCCGGAAGAGCCGGCAAAGACCGGCGGAGACCTTCTCAATCAGCCGCAGCCGGTGCTCGACGCGGCAACCGAGATCGACGTCCACTTCTGACGCCTGAAAATCGGGGACAGACACCGATTTTCGAAAATCGGTGTCTGTCCCCGATTCTCCTATTTCGTTTCCATGACGGTCACGCCGCCCCAGTTCTCGGGCGGCGGCGACGCGGCGAAGATCCGGCACCTCGAAATATAGAGACGGCTCGGGCCGTCTTCGGGATACTTTTCAAGAACGGTCGCGAACGCGCTCTCGGCCTCCGGGAACCGGCGTGCGCGAAACAGGGCGAGCGCCGCGTCGAAGCGCGCAATCAGGTCGTTCCAGCGTGAAGCGTCGGCCGCGCGGCCGAGCAGCTCGTAAATCCGCACCGGCAGCGCCTTGCCCTTGACCGCGACCACGTCGAGCTCGCGTGCAACGAACGCGTCGCCTGCTGCGGCGCGCGTGGCTTCGCTTACGAGAAGGCTCACGCCGTAGGTTTTGGTCAGGCCTTCGAGGCGCGAGCCGAGGTTCACGTTGTCGCCGATGACCGTGTAGCTCAGGTGCGCAGACGAGCCCATGTTGCCCGAAACCATGTCGCCGGTGTGCAGCCCGATGCCGGCATCGATGCGCGGCCATCCCTGCGCCTGCCACTCGCCGCATCGTTCGAGAAGCCGTTCGCGCATCCGCAGCGCCGCATCGCACGCACGCGCCGCATGGTCGGCGCACGCAACCGGCGCACCCCACACCGCCATGATCGCGTCGCCGATGTACTTGTCGAGCGTGCCGTCGTGCTCGAAGACGATGCCGGTCATCTCTCCAAGATAGACGTTCAGGATCTCGACCAGCGTCTCGGGCTCGAGCCCTTCGGAAATCGACGTGAAGCCCCGGATGTCGGAGAACAGCACGGTCAGGCACTGGCGCGTGCCGCCGAGCTTCAGCATGTCCGGATTCTCGCTGACGATGTTCGCGAGGTGGGGGCTGAGATACCGGCTGAACGCCTCGCGCGTGCGCCGCTTCTCGAGATCGACCGTCACGAAGTGGTGCACGCCGATGGTCACATAGACGAGCGCGATCGCCAGCAGCGGATAGAGGAGCCCGAGCGGAATGCCGGTTGCGAGGAACAGCCACTGGCTGAGCCCGAGATAGGCAAGGACGAGCGCCGCGGCCACGAGCGCCGCCGCCACGCCGCGTGCCCGGCGCAGCGTGGCCCCGAGAACGACAGCACTGATCAGAATGGCCGTGACCTCGCCGAGCAGCAGCATCCACCACGGTTGCTCGAGGAAATCGCGGCGGAGGATGTTGTCGATCGCGCTCGCGTGAATTTCAACTCCCGGATAGCTCGGATCGAACGCGGTCGCACGAACGTCGGCCACCGCCGTCGCCGTCACGCCGACGAGCACGATCTTGCCGCGCAGCGCGTCGGGGTTTACGCGACCGGCAAGAAGATCGGACGCGACGATGTGCACGAACGTCTTCTGCGGACCGCGATAGTTCACGAGCAGCTGACCATCCTCGCGAACGGGGATGGCCTCGCTGCCGAACCTCAGCTCCACGACGTCGCGATCTGCGATCTTGAGGAGTAGCGTACGATCGGGATACGCCACCGACAGCGTCGCGAGTGACAGCGGTACGGCCAGGCGGTTGCCGTAACGAAGCACCATCGGAACGCGCCGCCAATAGCCGTCGTTCGGATCCGGGATCATGTTGAAGTAGCCGGTTTTCTTCGCTCCCGCGGCGACGGGCGGAATGTTGGTCGTCACGGCGCTGGCCGGAGGCACGTGCCGGGCCCCTTCGTGATCCTTCTGCTGGACGATGGTGTATTCGGTGAACGGGGCATCCGGCTCCTCGGGCGGCTCCTGCGGCTCGACCCCGGGAATCTCGAAGAAATAGCCGAGCACGACGCGCCCCGATTTCGCCACCGACTCGGCGAGTCGCCGGTCTTCCGGATTGCCCTCGCTAAGTGCATTTGTGACTTTCGCGAGTGCATCGGCATCGACGCGATTCTTGAGCGAGCTGAGGTCGGGCGGCGTCGTAGCCTCGGATTGCACGATGTCGAACCCGATGGCGAGAGGCCCGGCCGCATCGATGCGGTCGAGTAATTCGGCGAGCGTGCCGCGCGACCATGGCCACCGGCCCACCTGGGCGATGCTCTGGTCGTCCACGGCGACGATGACGACGTCGGGCGATGCCGGCTCCGGCCCGCGCGCGAGCAGTCGAAGGTCGACGGACCGCGCGTCGAGGATCCTCAGCGGCTTGAAGTCGACGCAGCGCGCAATCGCGAGCAGCGCGCCGACGATCAGCGCGATCCGCATCGGCGTCAGTCGCGACGCGCGGTGCGAGGCGGTGTCGCCCCGCAGCAGGCGAATGCGAATGCGCGTGAACCGGAATCGCTGCCGTCGTGCCATATCGCGACAGTGTACCGGAGCCGGTACGCTTCCCCCACTCGACTTCCGGGTCGTCGGCGAGTCCCGGCGAGGTCCCGCTCGCGATCCTGCTCCAGTTCCTGTTCGCGCTCGCGCTCGGGTTCGAGTTCGTCTTCGAGCTGTGGGCGCGTTCCCGGGCTGGTTCCTGCGTCGCCCGGGCGTTTGACGGGCGTCGTCGGTACGGGGCATCTTGCGCCCGATTGCAGCACGGCGGCGCCGTTCCCATGGCGCCCGGGAGCCGCAGTCAACGGGGGATACGGACGAGATGCGGAAAAGCCCGGCCTGGACAGCCGTACTGGCGTTCGCGTGCGTGGTGGTGGCGAGCGAGCGTGCGTCGGCGCAGACGATCGTTGCTCCGTTCGACGACGATTATACGGCCGTCCCGCTCGGTTCGGTTCCCGGCGTACCCACCAACTATGGCGGTCTTACCTTTCTCCCCGACGATCCGGACACATTGCTGATCGGCGGCAGCGCCAACACCGCCGCCGGCAATCTCTATTCGATCTCGGTGGTGCGCGATGCCGACCATCACGTCACCGGATTCAGCGGTACGGCGACCGTCTACGCCGCTGCTGCGTACAACGACGGCGGCGTCACGTTCGGCCCGTCGAGCGTGCTCTTTACCGCGAGATGGCCCGTCAATGAGCTCGGTGAGCTCAAGCCCGGAAGCGACGTCACCGACAAGGTCATTCCGCTTACGCCGCTTGGCGTCGCATCGTCGCTGTCGGCTCTGCAGTTCGTGCCTGCGGGGTTTCCGGGTGCCGGCCACCTGAAGCTCGTCACCTACAGCTCCGGAGACTGGTACGACACCAAGGCCGTGGCAGACGGCAACGGAACATACGACCTCGACGTCCCTGTCTCGCATCGCCTGCAGATACCGGGAGGTCCCGAGGGGTTCGTCTATGTGCCGCCCGCATCTCCGCAGTTCGTCGACTTCACCAGCATCCTCGTCGCCGAATACGGAGCGGGAAAGATCGCGACGTACAAGATCGACAGGGACGGCGATCCGATCCTTGCGACACGCACCGAATTCCTTACCGGGCTGAGTGGCGCCGAGGGAGCCGTCGTCGATCCGCTGACCGGCGATTTCCTGTTCTCGACGTTCGGCGGCTTCAACCAGGTGGTTGCGGTGCGCGGCTTCGGCACACCCGGCACGTGCAACGGTTCGGATGCGAACTGCGCCGCGTTCGCCGACGCATGTCACGATTCGGTCTGTGACACCGAGACCGATACCTGCCGCACGACGACGCGCGATGACGGCAGCGCGTGCCATGACGCGTCAGCATGCTCGACCGGCGGGCACTGCCAGGACGGCCAGTGCATCGACGAAGCGCTGTGCGCGACGAGTCCCGGCTGCCAGGACACGTGCGACGAAGTGTCGGGCCAGTGCCGCACGTGCGGCCACCCGTACCGGAACGATCTGTGCGTCTCGAACGCCGTCTTCGTGCTGCAGGGCGCGCTCGAGTTGCGCGCCTGCGAGCTGTGCACGTGCGACGTCGACATCAGCGGCGCGGTCGCAGCCACCGACGCACTTCTGATTCTTCGCCGCTGTGCCGGCCTTGCGGTCGATCTCGAATGCAACCAGCCGTGATCGCCGGCTCTGTCCAGCCGATGCTTTTTCGCGCAACCGCCATAGTCCCGCGTTCATTCGCGAACGCACCCACGACGCCGGGGGAAATCGTTTCTCCGCGTCGTGCCGTTGTGATCGACGACCAAAAAGATGATTTGACGCCGGGCCGCTTCCGCAGGCATCGTTCCCCGAACAACCCCGCTCTCCACCAAAAAACACACAGGACTGGATGCGAATGAGATTTACTGCCCGTTTCGCCACCGTTGCGTGGGCGATTTTCGTTTTCACGAGCGGCGCGATCGCCAAGCCGGTCACTCTGGGCCGAACGGAAACTTCGACCGATTATGTCTCCTCAGGGGTCGGCGGGCTCGGAAGCGGTCCGGGGACGATCACGATCACCGGAGTCGAAGGCCCGGTTCGAAAAGCGTTCCTCTACTGGCAGGGAATCGACAACGGCGGCACGGGCGCCGTCTACGACAACCCGACCATCGATTTCAACGGGACGTCGATCACCGGGGTCAGCCTCGGCGATGCCGAAACCAACTGCTGGGGCCCGGGCAGCAGCCGCGCATTCTTTGCGGACGTGACCAACCTCGTCGCGGGCAACGGCGATTACACGATCTCGGGACTGAACGGCGGGACCAATCACTTCGGCAACGGCGCATCGCTGATCGTCCTCTTCAACGACAACATCGACGCGAACGACCGCGACCTGGTGTTTTTCGAGGGCAATGATTCGGACTTCATCCAGTTCGCATTCCCCGGCGAAACCGCCGGCTGGCATGCCACACTGCCCGGTATCGACTACACGGGCGGCAGCGTTTTCGCGCAGATCCATGCAAGCGACGGACAGTCGTTCGGCGACGGGCCGATCACGTTCACCGGCGCGTCAGCCGTCACGTTCCAGGACACGGCGACGCTCTGGGACGGGCATTCGCTTCCGAACGCCGGCTCCGGCCGCGCGGGCGCCGACGGACTGTGGGACATTCACACGTTCGACATCACGGCGGCGTTCGGAGCGCCCGGGATCCAGACGATCAACTTCGACGGAATGGAGCCGACCGCCGACTGCCACAGCCTGGTCGTCATGATGCTCGATCTCGGAGCCGGCTCGGCGCCGTGCGGCAACGGCATTCTCGACAGCGGCGAGGAATGCGACCCAGCCGGCGGCGCCTCGACCGATTGCGAAGGAGCCACGACGTGCCTGAACGACTGCACCTGCGGCTGCACCAATGACTTCCAGTGCAACGACGGAGCCACTTGCACCAACGATTCGTGCAACGTCGAGACCGGCGAATGCGTGCACGAGTCGACCTGTCCGACCGGTCCGGGATGTGCGGACACCTGTGACGACCGGTCGGGTGAGTGCCGACTTTGCGGGCATCCGTTTCGAAACGACCGCTGCGTTGTCAATGCCGTGGTCGTCCTGCAAGGTGCCCTCGGGCTGCGGCCGTGCGAGCTGTGCCTTTGTGACGTGAACGGCAGTCAGACGGTCACCGCGAGCGACGCCCTCAGGATCCTTCGAAGCTGCGCGGGCCTGTCGGTCAATTTCCGGTGTACCGGGCCCGGAGATTAGGCATACTCGCAGGACTGCCGGGGCGGGGGGACGCTGCCACGGTGCGATCGAACGCTGCAGCGGGGGACCCGACGCAGCAGCGTGACGATCGAAGGCTGCCGCGAGGGGCGGTCGAATGACTACGACGGGCGGTCGACCGACAGCCCGGCGGACGGTCAAAACGACAGCCTGGGGCGGCCCAAAAAGGAGAGCCGGTGAAAACTGCGTCAGTCTCGCGCTTCATTGCAATCCCGCTTTCGATCTTCCTGATCACATCCCTGCCGCCCGTCGTCGCCGCCCAGTTTTCGTCGACTTCGACGACAGTCGCCGTCTGCGGCGACGGCTTTACCAACGGCTCCGAGCAGTGCGATGACGGCAACCTGGAGGACGGCGACTGCTGCAGCTCCACCTGCCAGATCGACCCCATCGACACGCCGTGCACGGACGACGGCAACGAGTGCACGACAGACGCCTGCATATGCCCGGGCGTCGAGTGCTTCACCGTATTTTGTGGCCACACTCCTCGGCCGGGAAATCCCCCCTGCGACGACGGCAACGGCTGCACGCTGAACGAAACCTGCAATTCGGACGGCAACTGCTCATCCAACAACGTGATCCCGGACGGCAATACCTGTCAGCAGGATGATCTCTGCGGCGGAACGGGCATCTGCGGCAACGGGTTCTGCCAGGGCGATCCAGCGGACTGCAGCAATTTCTTCGAAGGCGAAGGCCCGTGTGAAGAAGGGGTCTGCAATCCTCAGACACAGCAGTGCGAGCTCGTTCCGGACGCAGACGGAACGCAGTGCAGCGTAGGGGAGGGCTTCTGCTCCGGCTATGGAGAGTGCGACACGGGCGAATGTCTCCCGGCGACCAGGGACTGCTCGGCGTTCGACGCTCCGTGCTTCGTCGGCATGTGCAGCGACCAGATCGGCTGCTTCGGGGACCAGCAGCCGCAAGGCACACCTTGCACCGCCGACGCGTGCACGACGCCGGGAAACTGCTCGGACTGTGCTGACTGCGTGGGCGGCCAGCCCCAGAACTGCTCGAGCTTCGCCGATCAGTGCAACGACGCCGCCTGCGATGTGGAGACCGGATGCTTTGCTCACCCGAAGAGCAATGGAACAACGTGCAACGACGGCAATATCTGCACGCTGTCCGACCAGTGCATCGACGGCGTCTGCAGCGGCACGCCGAAGGATTGCTCGAGTCTGACCGATGCGTGCCACACCGGCACATGCGACGCCGAGACCGGCGAGTGCGTTGCCATCACCCACGCCGACGGCAGCCGATGCAACGATCACGACAAATGTACGGTCGATGACTCGTGCCAGGCCGGCGTCTGCAGCGGCAGTGCGAAAGACTGCTCCGAGCTGAACGACGCGTGCAATACCGGCACATGCAATCCCCAGAACGGCCAGTGCGACGCCGTGAGCAACACCGGCCCGTGCAACGACGGGCTGTTCTGCAACGGCGCCGACACGTGCGCCGGCGGCAGCTGCAGCGTGCACGCGGGCGATCCCTGCACCGGCGGCGGAATCTGCGGAAGCACGTGCAACGAATCGGCCGACAACTGCTTCGCGAGCGCGAACACCGTCTGCCGCGCATCGGCCGGTATCTGTGACATGGCCGAAAACTGCACCGGCAGCTCCGCGACGTGTCCTTCCAACACGTTTGCCTCGGGAAAC
>Ga0134124_10000079_pt1 | contig 93953 bp, 90 predicted proteins | sample KB304_FD_96880 | JGI IMG/M metagenome (GOLD analysis project Ga0134124, IMG submission 96880) | Terrestrial soil microbial communities without Nitrogen fertilizer from Kellogg Biological Station, Michigan, USA - KB3-0-4 | ecosystem: Environmental > Terrestrial > Soil > Unclassified ...
CGAAGGTCGGCAGGAACTCGCTCGCGAGCACGAAGCGCCGGGGATCGTCCATGTCGCGGACGCGGCGCTCGAGCTCGCGGATCTGGGCCTTGGACAGCTCCCAGTCCTCGTCCTGGGGAGCGGCGGTCTCAGAAACGGTCGGTGGGGCTGGCTTCGCCTTCGTCGGCTTTTTCCTCGGCTTCTCGGTCATAGGCGAACTCTACAAGATCCCGCCAGGCGATGGCGCCGGGAGACCCCGGCCTTGATATACGCCCAGTTACCGCATTATGCTCTCCGCCGTTCGATGACGTACTCTTTGACCCGATCTTATGGCCACCTACGACGCCTCCGCCATTGAAGTCCTGACCGGGCTGGAGCCGGTGCGCAAGCGCCCCGGCATGTATACGTTCACCGACCGCCCCGACCACCTCGCCCAGGAGGTCATCGACAACGCGGCCGACGAGGCCATTGCCGGCCACTGCGACGAGATCGTCCTCACGCTCCATGAGGACAACTCGGTCTCCGTCACCGACAACGGCCGGGGCATGCCGGTCGACAAGCACAAGGAAGAGGGAGTCTCCGGCGTCGAGGTCATCCTCACCCGTCTCCACTCCGGCGCCAAGTTCTCCGACAAGAGCTACCGCTTCTCGGGCGGCCTCCACGGCGTCGGCGTCTCGGTGGTCAACGCCCTCTCCAAGCGCCTGGAGGTCTGGGTGCGCCGCGAAGGCAAGGAGCACCACATGGCCTTCGCGGACGGCCAGAAGACGTCCGAGCTGAAGGTGGTGAACACCGTCGGCCAGCGCAACACCGGCACCACGGTGCGCTTCTGGCCCGATCCCAAGTTCTTCGACTCACCCAAGTTCTCGATTCCGAAGATCAAGCACAACCTGCGCGCCAAGGCGGTGCTGGCTCCCGGCCTGCACATCCGCTTCATCCACGAAGGCACGCCGGAGGACAACGAGGACTGGTTCTACGAGGACGGACTCCCCGCCTATCTGATGGACGAGCTGGACGGCGCCGAGCTGGTGCCGCCGCAGCCGTTCATCGGCCACTTCCGCGGCAAGGACGAAGAGGTCGACTGGGCGGTCGTCTGGATCGCCGACGAGGAGCCGGGCGACCTGGTGGCGGAGAGCTACGTCAACCTGATCCCGACGCCGCAGGGCGGCACGCACGTCAACGGCTTCCGCGCCGGCCTGACCGAGGCGATCCGCGAGCTGTGCGAGCTGCGCGACCTGCTGCCGCGCGGGGTCAAGCTCGCTCCCGAGGACGTCTGGGCGCGCTGCTGCTACGTACTCTCGGCGCGCATGAAAGACCCGCAGTTCACCGGCCAGACCAAGGAGCGCCTCTCCTCCCGCGAGGCCGCCGCTTTCGTCGCCGGGGTCACCAAGGACGCCTGTGCCCTGTGGCTCAACCAGCACACGGACGAAGCGGAGAAGATCGCCCGCCTGGCGATCGACAGCGCCCAGACGCGCCTGCGGGCCGGCAAGAAGGTGAAACGGAAGACGGTGACCAGCGGTCCCGCCCTGCCCGGCAAGCTCTCCGACTGCACCAGCCAGGACCTCTCGCTCACCGAGCTGTTCCTGGTGGAAGGCGACTCGGCCGGCGGCTCGGCCAAGCAGGCACGGAGCCGCGAGTTCCAGGCCATCCTTCCGCTGCGCGGCAAGATCCTCAACACCTGGGAGGTCGATCCGTCCGAGGTGCTCGGCTCGCAGGAGGTGCACGACATCGCGGTCGCCCTTGGCGTCGATCCCGGCTCCGGCCAGATCGAGGGCCTGCGCTACGGCAAGATCTGCATCCTGGCCGACGCCGACTCCGACGGCGCGCACATCGCGACGCTCCTCTGTGCCCTCTTCCTCAAACATTTCCGCCCGCTCGTCGCGGCCGGCCACGTGCACGTCGCCATGCCGCCGCTCTATCGCATCGACGTCGGCAAAGAGGTCTTCTACGCTCTCGACGAACGGGAGAAGAAGGGGATTCTCGATCGCATCGAGGCGGAGAAGAAGAAAGGTAAACCGAACGTCCAGCGCTTCAAGGGCCTGGGCGAGATGAATCCCATGCAGCTTCGCGAAACCACCATGGCTCCCGAAACGCGCCGCCTCGTCCAGCTCGAGCTGACCGGCCAGGATGAAGACGAAGCGGACGCCGACAAGCAGATGGACATGCTGCTGGCCAAAGCTCGCTCCGGCGATCGCAAGGAATGGTTGATGGCGACCGGCAACGAGGCCGAGGTGGACGTCTGATGGCGCGCGCCTCGAAGCGAAAGTCCGGAAGCGGTCCTGGCGGCATGCCGCCGCTGCCGTTCATCGACGTCGAAAAGCTTTCTCTCGCCCGGTTCACCGAGAAAGCGTACCGCGATTATTCGATGTACGTCATCCTCGACCGGGCATTGCCGCATCTGGCCGACGGTCTCAAACCGGTGCAGCGGCGGATCGTCTACGCGATGTCCGAGCTGGGCCTCGGCCCCAACGCCAAATTCAAGAAGTCGGCGCGCACCGTCGGCGACGTGCTCGGCAAATACCATCCGCACGGCGATGTCGCCTGCTACGAGGCGATGGTCCTCATGGCGCAGCCGTTCAGCGTGCGGTATCCGCTGGTCGACGGGCAGGGAAACTGGGGCTCGCAGGACGATCCGAAGTCGTTCGCCGCGATGCGCTACACCGAATCGCGCCTGACGCCGTTCGCGCAGAGCCTCCTCTCCGAGCTGGGCCAGGGAACGGTGGACTGGGGTCCGAACTTCGACGGCACGCTGGAAGAGCCGAAGCTCATGCCGTCGCGCCTGCCGCACGTGCTGCTGAACGGCGCCTCCGGCATCGCGGTCGGCATGGCGACGGACATTCCGCCGCACAACGTCGGCGAGGTCGTCGCCTCCTGCGTCCGTCTGCTCGACAATCCGAAGCTTTCGGACGACGAGCTGTACGAGCCGATCCTCGGTCCCGATTTTCCGACCGACGCCGAGATCGTCACGCCGCGGCTCGAGATCCGCAAGCTCTACGAGATGGGCTCCGGCTCGATTCGCATGCGTGCCTCGTATGAGGTAGAGGACGGCGACATCCTGATCACCGCCCTGCCGTATCAGGTTTCCGGCAACAAGGTGATGGCGCAGATCGCCGCCCAGATGCAGGCGAAGAAGCTGCCGATGGTGGAAGACCTGCGCGACGAGTCGGACCACGAAAACCCGACCCGTATCGTGATCGTTCCGCGTTCCAACCGCGTGGACGTCGAGCCGCTGATGGCGCACCTCTTCGCCACCACCGACCTCGAACGCACCTACCGCGTGAACCTCACCATGATCGGTCTCGACGGCCGGCCGAAGCAGTACGGCCTGCGCGACCTGCTGACCGAGTGGCTCCAGTTCCGCACCGAGACGGTGCGCAAACGGCTGCGGTTCCGCTACGACAAGGTCCTCGCCCGGCTGCACATCCTCGACGGTTACCTGGTCGCCTATCTGAACATTGACGAGGTGATCCGCATCATTCGCACCGAGGACGAGCCCGCCGTGGTGATGATGGCCCGCTTCGGCATCTCGGAGATCCAGGCCGAAGCGATCCTCGAATTGCGCTTGCGGCACATCGCCAAGCTTGAAGAGATCAAGATCCGCGGCGAGCAGGCGGAGCTGGTCAAGGAGCGCGACGGCTTGGAGAAGATCCTCAGCTCCGAAACGCGCCTGCGCCGCAAGGTGCGCGACGAGCTGCTCGACGACGCCAAGACCTTCGGCGACGCCCGCCGCTCGCCGATCGTCGAACGCACCGCCGCCAAGGCGATGGACGAGACCGAGCTGATCCCCACCGAGCCGGTGACCGTGGTCCTTTCCGAGAAAGGCTGGATCCGCTCCGGCAAGGGTCACGAGCTGGATCCCAAGGAGCTGTCGTACAAGGCGGGAGACGGTTTCCTCGTCGCCGCCAAAGGCCGCAGCAACCAGAGCGTCGTCTTCCTGGATTCGACCGGCCGCACCTACTCGCTGCCGGCGCACGGCCTCCCCTCCGCGCGAGGCCAGGGCGAGCCGTTGACGAGCCACCTCGCGCCGGTGCCGGGGGCGACCTTCCTGACCATGCTGATGGGAAGCGACGAGGATCTCTACCTCTTCGCCACCACCGCCGGCTACGGCTTCATCGCCAAGCTGGGAGACCTGCAATCGCGCCAGCGAGCCGGCAAAGCGGTGGTCACCGTGCCGGAAGGCGCCAAGGTGCTCATCCCGCACCGCGTGCTCAACCTGGAGACCGACCTCCTCGCGGCGGCCACGGACTCCGGGCGCCTGCTCCTGTTCCCGCTGAACGAGCTGCCGGTGATGGCGAAAGGCAAAGGCGTCCAGATCATCAGCCTCCCCAAGGGCAAAGGCGAATCGCTCGTCGCCCTGACGCCCATCACCCCGGGAGTCCACCTCATCGCCCACTCCGGCAAACGCTACCTCAACATGAAAGCCGCCGAATACGAGCCCTTCAAAGGCAAAAGAGCCCAGCGCGGCAACAAGCTCCCGCGAGGCTTCCAGAACGTCTCCGCGCTGGAGGTGTCGGAGAAGTCATGATGTCCTTCCGCGGCGGCTGGCTGGCCGGCCTGAGCCTGCCTCTGGGCACGGTCTGGCTGCTGACCGACGTCGCGGAAGCCCGCGGCCGGCAGGACCTCTACACCAAGCAAGCGCCGCAGCTTCTCAAAGCCCTCCGGGAAACGGCGCTCATCCAGAGCGTCGAGTCTTCCAACCGCATCGAGGGCGTCACCGTCGCACCGGACCGGCTGGTCCCCCTTGTCCTCGAAGACGCCAAGCCGCGTGACCGTTCGGAGGAAGAGATCCGGGGATATCGCTTGGCGCTCGATCTGATCCAAACCTCACCCTACGATCTGGAAATCACTCCCGATCTCCTGCGGCGGCTGCACGGTCTGCTTCAGGAAGGCAGCGGCGACGCCGGAGAGTGGAAGCGAGTCGCGAACGAGATCATCGAGCTGCGGCCGGGAGCTCCACCGTTCGTCCGTTTCCGTCCGGTCTCGGTGGCCGACGCGCCGGCCGCCGTCGACGAGCTTTGCCTTTCCTATCGGCACGTGGTCAACCAAAGCATGGCGCCGCCCCTCGTCGCGACCGCCGCCCTCATTTTCGACTTCCTCTGCATCCACCCCTTCCGCGACGGCAACGGCCGCATCTCCCGGATCCTGACCCAACTCGCCCTCGACCAGCACGGCATCGAAGTAGGGCGCTACATCAGTCTGGAGCGCCTGATCGAAGAGTCGAAAGCCGACTACTACGATGTCCTGCACCGTAGCTCCGAGGGTTGGCATGAGGGACAGCACGATCTCTTACCCTGGCTCAACTACTTCCTGTCGATCGTGAAGCGGGCGTATCGGGAGTTTGCGGCGGGACAGGCGTAAGCCGCTTGAAGACAACGGCGGATCTCCCATGGTATGCTTCCCCACGATGAGGTAACCGCGGGAGCGACATGGCGACATCTTCAAGCAGAACAACAGCACGCAGAGTAGCCGTCAGCGGCTCCTTGCCGGTCTGTTCTGAGCCAAAGGCTGGCCTCTCCCCCATCAGAGAGGGGTCACCTCGGAAGTTGGCCCTGCTCATCCAGGGTTGGCTCAAGGATTCGAGCGGTCTTGACGACAAGATGTGGCCTCTCTTGGAGCAAGATCTCGCAGACACTACGCAGGATTGATCATGCTGCGGCTCGTCCTGACTCTAACGTCCTTGGAAGAATCTGTCACCCTACACCTCTCGCTAATCATGCCATCGCCCTTTGGGCCCTGACTGTCTGAACTCGTCTGCGACAATGGGCGGTTCTGTCCAGCGCTCCTGGAAGTGTTCAAGTTGAGGCTCTGGTTTAAACCGCGAATCTCAACAATATCAAGGTTTCTCTCCATGCTCAAACCTCGCAGCGCGAGCACGGGAAAAGGCCTTCCATAGGTCTGGGCAGTCTTCTGCTATTCCTTCTACGTCAGCATAGACATGCATCTTACACTCTGCCGAATCGGGGCAGTCGCGCTTCGCAGCCCTAAGTCGAATGGTGGCGAGGAATTCGAGATCCGAAGGGTTGATATGGGCCAAGTGGATTGCCCTGCATTCGGACTCCGCAAAGACGATATGCTGCTCCAGGTAGGCGTCGACTCTCGGAATCACCAACTCATCAGTTTCCCTTATATAGCCAACGAAGAAGAGCTTGTACTCGCCCGGATAGGGATCACCAAGGATGGCGATTGCGTGCTCCCGTTGTAGCTTGCTAAGTTCGATAAGCCGCTTGAGCAGCGACCGCCAAACTTCTGAGCTTCGCGGTATCTCCGGCTTTACCTCGGCCCAAGAGGCGGGTTGTTCCGTGGGAAGGTAGAAGTCAGGCAGATACCAGACGCCGTTGAGGTCAAAGCCCTCTGGTTCGTAGCGATAGCGAATGCCAAGAGTGTCAAAGAACACAGCCCACCGTGCCTCCAACCTACTTCGGAAGCGATAACCTTTGTAATGGGTTTCGATTGGCTTAGACATATAGTGATACTGCCCCAGCAAACACTGGGTTAATTGAGGCATGCCGGCAAGGTCTGGAAAGACAGACGTTGATGTTGGTCAGATTCAGGAAATCCAACGCAGCGTCCATAATGTTGTTTCGTATTGGCACTTTTTGAACCGTTTGGACAATCTGTCTGGGCACCCTCTTACGACGACTGGTTAACGCTTGAGTTCAGCGGCTGCCGTAGTCAGTCCGCTGGAATGAAGAATTATACGCACTTTTGGGACCATTCCCTAATTTCATCGATTGTCGCGGTGGCTCCCCCGCAGACAATGACCAAGACAGTGCTGAACGGTTCGAGTTCTAACGCCCTATCGTAGGCTAGCGCAAGACTTGCACCGCAAGCAGGCTCGACAAGTAGCCGGTGGTCATCGAGAAAGCGCTCACACGCGGAAAGGGCACTCCGGTCGGACACCAAGATGCTTTGGATTGGACGCTCCTTCCACCATTGTACGGATTTGTCGCAAACACGCTTGGCGCCGAGCGATTTTGCGCAACCTTTGACTTCGGTCAATTCGACGGGATGCCCGACTTTCGTAGCCTCATGGAACGACGCGGTCATTTCGGTTTCGACGGCGAGAATTGGGATGTGGCCCCATCCATTTCGGTGGAGTCCCTCTGCGACGCCTGACAACAGACCACCGCCACCGACTGAAAGGACGACTGCGTCGGGTTTGAGCCGGGAACGAACGATTTCATCAACTATCGTGGCATGACCCTCCCAAAGAAGGTGGTCATTAAAGGGGTGAATAAATGCGTCAGCAGCGCCAACCAGCGACAGCGCGAACTCGTTTGCCTCTTGCCAGGAAGGTCCGTGCTCGATGACTTCTGCGTTTTCCAGGCGGAGACGATCCTGCGTCCTGCCAGACGTGCTTTTCGGGACCACGACGATGACGGGGATCTTTAACATTCGACCTGCATATGCGACTGCTAATCCAGCATTCCCGCCGGAGGACGAAACGAAACGGCGAGCCCCTCGTTTTGCATGGTCCTCGCACGCAAAGCCGATGCCACGAATCTTGAACGAGCCAGGTGGTTGCAGCGCGTCAAGCTTCAGCCAGATTGAGCGCCCAGATGACAAGCTCAACTGGCGGGATTCGACGAGTGGCGTTTCAATGTGGAGTGTCATAGTACGTATAACAGTCTGCATGAACGACAACCGGCTATTCCGTCCTTCCTTCTCAGGAAGGTTAGAATGCGTCTCGCGCCGGTCGACTCACAAAGAGGCTTGGCCGTCTAATTCCCTCTCTCCGCTCAGCTTAAGCGTAAGCTACGCTCTTTCCTGAGCCGCGTCAATACGACGAGCACCGAGACAGGTGCCAAGCGTTTTATCGCACCGGCGCGAGCTAATAGCCGAACACATCGGCGAGACTCTCCGCGTGGCGAAACGGTCGGCCCAGTGCACAAGAAGGTCGCCATTCGCCGCCGCGATGCGCTTGCAAGACCCGAACACCGGGGACAGCCGGGCGATGGACCAAAGCGGCAAAGGCTGCCGCGGCCGCCGGAGGACCCGGCGGCGGCAAGCCATAGGAGGGCCGGGGAAGGGAGAGCCGATCCCTCCGCCCGGTCCAGCAGTTGTCAAGGAAAGCTCCGCAAACTCAGGAAGCACGGTCGCGCCGTCTATCCCACGGAGTCGAGAGAGACTCTAGGTCATTGTGTATGAGTCTTCCAAGGCTGCGATTGTGCCACTGTGGCACAATGATACGTTTGACGGCGTCCCTGCGTCTGGGTTAGCATCTCTTTGCTTCGTGCAGTTCACCTGGGCTTCTTTGACATCCGATGGACCAAGCGTGCGGACTGGCGCCCCAGCCGCTTGGCCCTCCTGTTCGATTCTGGCCCACCGGCTCCGCTTGGAGCCGGCGGGTCACGACATGTCACTACGGTTCGCCGCGTGGAACCGTCCAGTGGTTACCGACGCGCAACGAGCGGGTACAAAGGCGGACTGGCTCGGGGGAGCAGTCCCCCAGCTCGTTTCCGACGCGTACCGGCTCGGGGGAGCAGTCCCCCAACTCGTTTCCGACGCGTACCGACTCGGGGGAGCGGTCCCCCAGCTCGTTTCTGGCGCGTACCGACTCGGGGGAGCGGTCCCCCAACTCGTTTCCGACGCATACCGGCTCGGGGGAGCGGTCGCCCAACTCGCCGGCGCCTTCAGACTCCTGGAACTATTCGGCGCCTCCCGGCGTAAGGGGAGCAGGGAGAGCCGCCATGTCCAAGTCCCGCTTCCTTCTCAAATGCTTCCTCAAGCTCTGCCTTGCGGCCGCGTGCCTGGTGGCGTCGATCGCCGGGTACCGGCTCCTCCTCCATCCCTTGATCGAATCCGCCTTCTTGCTCGGCGAGCACGCTTCGTCAATCGTGCGCCGGGTGAACATTTTCGTCGCCGTGGTCCTTTCCTACTGGGCGTTCGTCCATTTCTACGAACGGCGAGCCGCGCAAGAGCTCTCACCCCGATGGCGGTGGATCGTGCTCGCCGCGGTGGCCGGCTCCCTGTCGATCGGCGTGACGATCCTCGCGCTGTACGCGACCGGCCATTACCAGTTGATCTCTTTCCGGGGCTTCGGTCCGGCGGCCGGGATTCTCGCGACGATCTGGGTCGCGGCGGTGCTTGAGGAAGTGGCATTCCGGGGGATCCTCTTTCGGATCCTCGAAGAGGGGATCGGCACCCGGGCGGCTTTGGTCGCGAGTGCCATGATCTTTTGTGTCGCTCACATGGCGAACAATGGAGTGCACTGGGTCACGGTGCTCTCGATCACGCTGGCTGGTCTGATGTGGGCGCTCGTGTTCATCGTGTCGCGCAACCTCTGGGTGGCCGCGGCGCATCACTGCTGCTGGAACGCGACGATCTTCATGATCGGCCTGCCCCTGTCCGGCGAGGACTGGCGCGCGCAGGCACCGCTCGAGACCGCGTCCCATGGCTCCATCCTCTGGACCGGAGGGGCCTTCGGTCCGGAGGATTCGCTGATCAATCTTTTCGTCAGCCTCGTGATCTGCGCCGTGCTCTGGCGACTTGCTGCGCGCCGGGCCGACAAGGCTGCCCCATCGCTGTAGCTCAGTCCGCCGAGCCGCGACGCTTGCCCTTCGGTGGGCTCGGCTGCGCGCGGTCGATCGCGATGTACGTCACCGTGTCCCAGGAATTATGAATGCCGATGAAGAGGAGGAGCAGGGCGGCGCCACCGATCACGAAGAGCGCCGGGGCGGCGTCGCGCGGCAGGAAGACCGCCGCCGCCACGATCGCCACGTAGGAGAAAAACGGCAGGATGGTATGCCACAGCCAGTCTTCGAAGACCGGTTTGTAGCCCTTCTGGTGCCTGGCGCGCCGGAGGACGATCGCCACGTAGGTGACGCCCGCGGCGCCGGCCACGCTGAGGGCGAAGGTTGCGCTCGTGAGACCTTGCCAGGGCGCCGTGAGAATCGCCGCCAGGAGCAGGACGGCGCAAAAGTGAACCACCGTCGGCGTGCCGAACGCATCGATCTCCCGCCGGCTGCTCTTCGTCGTGCTGTCGGCGATCAGGGCGATCACCACGAACTGCAACCCGGTCAGCGCCGCGGCGGAGGAGCCGATGATGACGTAGAAGGATTCCCAGGCAGCGAGTGGCGATACGATGGCCTCGTGCATAGCGCCAAAATATCAGACGAACGGACGGATGTGGCAGTGGTGGGAGCGGGAGCCGCGGGATTGGCAGCGGCGGATGCGTTGCGGCGTGCCGGGCTCGGCGTCGTCGTCCTTGAGGCTCGCGACCGGATCGGCGGGCGGGTCCTGACTCATCGCGACGCGCGGGTGCCGGTCCCCATCGAGTTGGGCGCTGAATTCCTCCATGGCGAGGCGGCGGAGACAACGCGCATTCTGCGCGAGGCGGGCCAGACCGTGCTCGACCTCGGGGGAGAGGCCTGGGAACGGACAGGCGGGCGGCTCCATCCCGCCAAGGAGTACTGGCCGCTGGTGGACCGCGTCCTCTCCCGCATCCCGGAGGGCGGACCGGATCTCTCGCTCGAAGAGTGGCTGGCCAAGAAGCCCGGCGGTCCGGGCCTCGCCCGGGGGCGCACCCTGGCCCGCCGTTTCGTCCAGGGCTTTCATGCCGCCGACCTCACTCGGGTGAGCGTCCGTGCGCTCGCCACCGGCAGCGAATCCGCCACCGCCACGGCACGGTACGCGGGCCGCGTGGCGGGCGGCTACGACCGGGTCATCCACTGGTTGGCGCGCGATCTGGAGGGTTCCTCAAGCCTTCGCCTGCGCTCCCCGGTCGCCGAGATCTCCTGGTCGCATGGGAACGCCGAGCTCGAGATCCGTCCCGAAGGGGCCGCGCCCTGGCGGCTCAGCGCGCGGGCCGTCGTCGTCACCGCGCCCCTCGGCGTCCTCCAGGTCCCCGCGGAGGAGCCGGGAAGCCTCCGCTTCCGTCCCGAGCTGCCGCCGCGCGCCCGGCGCGCGTTGGGCTTGCTGGCGATGGGCGCCGCCGTCCATGTGGCCTTCTGGTTCCGCCAGGCGCCCTGGGAAGAAAAGCTCGCGGCTCTGCCGGCCGGCCGCGACCTCTCGCGCCTCCGCTTCCTGCACACCGCCGACTCCGCCGTCACTATCTGGTGGACCGCCTATCCCGCCCGCCTGCCGCTCGCCGTCGCCTGGAGCGGCGGTCCGCCCGCCGCCGCGCTCCTCGCGCAAGGCACCGAGGCTCTGGCCGATCACGCCCTCGGCACCCTCGCGGACACCCTGGGCCTTTCCCGCCGCCGTCTGCAGTCCCAGGCCGAAGCCTTCTGGACCCACGACTGGGTAGCCGATCCCTGGTCGCGTGGCGCCTACAGCTACTCTCTGGCGGGAGGGGCCGAGGCTGCCCGCGATCTCGCGAAGCCGATCGAAAGCACTCTCTTCCTGGCCGGCGAAGCGATCGATGCCGAAGGCCGTAACGGCACCGTCGAAGGCGCCATCGGCTCCGGCCTGCGAGCCGCCGGCCAGGTGAAGAGAGCGCTCGCGCGAGCGGCTACTTCACGCCCAGCAGCTCGACCTCGAAGATGAGGGTGGCGTTGGGCGGAATGACGCCGCCGGCGCCGCGGGAGCCGTAGCCGATGCTGGCGGGGATGGTGAGCCGGCGCTTGCCGCCGATCTTCATCCCCTGGACGCCTTCGTCCCAGCCTTTGATGACCTGGCCGGCGCCGAGCGCGAAGAGGAAGGGCTGCTTGCGGTCGTGGCTCGAATCGAACTTGGTGCCGTTCTCCAGCCAGCCGGTGTAGTGGACGGAGACGGTCTTGCCCGCCTTGGCCTCTTCGCCCGTGCCTTCCTGCTGGTCGATGTACTTCAGGCCGGACGGGGTGGTGATCTCTTGCGGCTCTGCCATGTGGTCTCTCCTTGGATAGGTTTCAGCGGACAGCGAGCAGCTCGACCTCGTAGGTGAGGATTTCGTTCGGGGGAATCACCCCGCCGCCGCCCTGTTTGCCGAAGCCGAGGCCGGGCGGAATGATCAACCGGCGCTTCCCCCCTTCGCGCATGCCGGCGATCCCCTCGTCCAGGCCCTTGATGACGTCGCCGGCTCCCATCCGGAAGGTCATCGGCTTGTCGCAGCTCTCGGTCGAGTCGAACTTCTTCCCGTTCTTCAGCCAGCCGGTGTAGCGCACCTCGACGATCTTCCCCTCCGTCGCCTCGTTCCCCTGCCCGATGAGCAGGTCGAGGTAGCGCAGGCCCGACGGGGTGACGATCTCCACGTGGGACGTTCCGCCGTCGGCTGGCGCGGCCGCCTCCAGAGAGAGGAGGGTGGCGACCAGGGCGCAGGCGGAGAGGAGTCGGGCTGTCATACGCGGGGTGGGTTTGGGGACCTGGGAGTCCGGAAGGACAGATTCTACGCCAACCCGCGGGTGGCTGCGCGAAACGCCACGCGGCCCCCCTTGACCACCGCCGCCACCGGGTTGACGCCGTAGTGGTAGGCGAGGTGGAGGAGGTTGGGGGCGTCGAGGAGCACGAGGTCGGCTCTTTTGCCGGTCTCGATCGAGCCGATCTCGGCGCCGAGCCCAAGGCTGCACGCCGCGTTGAGCGTCGCCGCGGTCAGGCTCTCCTCGATCGTCAGGCCGAGCTGGATCACGGCGAGGACCACGATCATGGGCATCGATTCGGTGTGCGACGAGCCCGGGTTGCAGTCGGTGGCGAGGGCGACGGGCACGCCGGCCTGGACGAGACGGCGCGCCGGCGCATAGATCTTCTTCATGAGGAAGAAGCTGGTGCCGGGCAGGAGGACCGCGGTGACGCCGGAGCCGGCGAGGGCGTCGATGCCCGCGTCGGAGACCGCCATGAGGTGATCGGCGGAGAAGGCGCCGAGCTGCGCGGCGAGCTCGGCGCCGCCGGAGTCGGCGAACTCGTCGGCGTGCAGGCGCGGCGCGAGACCGTGGCGGACTCCCGCTTCCAGCACCCGCCGCGACTCCTCGGCGCTGAACACGCCGTGCTCACAGAAGACGTCACAGAAGCGGGCGAGCCCGGCCTCGGCCGTGGCGGGAACGATCGTGTCGCAGATCAGGTCGACGTAGCGTCCGCGGTGCTGTCCGCCTTTTTCCCGATACTCCGGCGGCACCTCGTGGGCGGCCAGCAGGGTGGGGACGAGATCGACCGGATGCACCGCGGTGGCGGCGCGGATGGCGCGGAGCTGCTTCAGCTCATCGCCGAGGGTCAGTCCGTAGCCGCTCTTTGCCTCGGCGGTGGTGGTGCCGCAGGCGAGCATGTGGTCCATGCGGCGCAGAACGTTGGCGGCCAGCTCCTCCTCGGTGGCCCGGCGGGTGGACGCCACGGTGGAGAGGATGCCGCCGCCTTTTGCCGCGATCTCCTGGTAGGTCGTGCCCGCCAGCCGCGCCATGAACTCCTCCTCGCGCGTGCCCGCCCAGGGGAGATGGGTTTGGGGATCGACGAAGCCGGGAATCAGGGTGCCGCCGCGGCCGTCCAACTTTTCGGAGTCGGCCAGCTCCCCGAAGAGCCGGATGCGCTCCTCGGGTGTGCCGACGAAGAGGATCTTGCCGTCCTGGCACACCACCTCGGCGCCGCGCTGGCGGAGGACCTTTCCCTGGTCCGGGCCGCGGCGGGGCGACGACCCTTGCGGCGTCGCCACCTCGCCGAGGTTGTGGATGAGGAGCATGGTGCGCGGGAGTTTACTCCAATCCTGCCAGTCCCCGCCCGCCCAGGAGGAGGCAAGCCGGGGCAAGCTCCTCCCCTACTTCAAGAAGACGTGGCTCCGTCCCAGCTCGCGCACCTCATGGCGGGCCCAGGCTTCGACGTCGTCCCAGGCCAAGGGTGTGGCCAGGCGCGGCATCGGCTCGCCTTCAACGTCCGAAAAATCGGCGAGGCCTTTGAGCGCCTGGAGGGGGAAGTCGCGGACGTGGCCGAACTTGTCGCCGGCGTGGGCCAGCAGCTCGCCGAGCGGGAGCTCGCGGCAGAGGAGGTAGAGGTCCACGAAGTCGCGCCGGGTGCCGCGGCTGATGATCGCCGCGATCTTCATCAGGCCGAGATCGACCGCCGAGGCGACGGCGAGGCCGGACAGGTCCTCGAACGGATCGATCAGCGGATAGGGGTAGTAGAAGAAGCGCAGGCCGACACCGCCGCCGAGGCGGGCGTAGAGATAGCCGTCGCGCGCCGTCTCCACCTCGGTCGCGGGATCGAGCGCGAGCAGATCGCCGAGGAGGTCGCGGCGGTCGGGCGGGTTGAGGCGGTTGGTGCCGGTCATCAGGTCGAGGTCCTGCACCGGGCGGTGGCCGACGTAGAGAGCGAGGGCGGCGGAGCCGGCGAGGTAGCTCTCCTCCGCCCAGGCGTAGGGCGCGATGCGGGCGGCCAGCTCCTGGGCGCGCGGGGAGAGCGATTCGATGTGCGCCAGGGTCAGAGGGGCCACAGGTCGGTTCCTTGTGTGTTGTCTGAATCGGCCGGGTCGTATTGCACGTCCAGGACGGCCTGCCAGAAGGCGTGGCTGCGGCGCGAGAGCTTGCGCCGGCCGTGGCGTTCGACCCAGGCGGCGAGATCCGCTTCCGGCACCGCTTCGCAGAGCCAAGTGAGGTCGGCGCCGTCGCCGTCCTCCAGCAGCCGGGCGATGACCAGCGACCGGCCCCGTGCGGGGTCGGCCAGGTCGGCATCGTCATATCCGGACAGGAGACGCCGCGTGCCGGAAGGGAGCGGTGGCAGGAGGCCGGCGGACAGGATCAGGCCTCACGCCGCTTGCGCGGCATGGTGAGGACGGTGGCGGTGCTCCGCTCGTCGTCCATCTCGGCTTCCAGGATCTGCTGGAAGAGGTCGAGGGTGTTCTTGAAGCGGAGCTGCAGCTCGCGGCGGGAGGCGCGCAGCTCCGCGATCTTCCCTTCGAAGCGGGTGGACTGGTCGATCGCCTGCTGCACGATCTTGTCGGCGGCCATCTCGGCCTCTTTCACAGTCAGCTCGGCCTCGCGGCGGGCGTTGGCGAGGATCTCGTCGGAGACCTTCTGGGCGCGCAGAAGGGTCTGCTGCAACTGATGCTCGCGCTGCTGCCCTTCCTCCAGGCGCTGCCGGAAGTAGCGGTTCTCGCGATCGAGCTTCTCGATCTGCCCCAGGGAGGTGGTCAGCTCCTCGGCCATCAACGAGAGGAAGTTCTCCACCTCGGTCGTGTCATACCCTCGCATCCGCTGCGCGAAACGCATCTTCTGGACTTCGAGGGGCGTGATGCTCATTGCAGCACCTCCATAGATGTCAGCCCTTTGCTCGTACACACGCGAAGAATAGACATCTTAGCATGCCTATGCTTTGGCGACCCTGGTGCCGAAAATGGCCGTGCCGACCCGCACGTGGGTGGCGCCTTCCTCGATGGCGACCTCGAAGTCGTGGCTCATCCCCATGGAGAGCCAGCCGCCGCCGGAGCCGGACCAGGAAGCCCACTCGGGCCGCGCGGCCAGGTCGTCGCGCAGCTCGCGCAGGCGGACGAACCAGCGGCGCGAATCTTCCGGATCGTCTCCCTGGGGCGGGATCGCCATCAGGCCGGCGATGCGCAGGTGCCGCAGGGCGGCGAGAGGACGTACGATCTCCGCCAGCCCCTCGGGCAGGAAGCCGTGCTTGCTGGCTTCGCCGCCGGCGTTGATCTCCAGGAAGCCGGTGAGCTGGAGGCCGCGGCCGGCGGCCTCGCGCTCGAGCGCTTCGGCGATGCTCGGCCGGTCGATCGCGTGGATGGTGCGGAAGAGCTCGAGGGCGGCGCGGACCTTGTTGGATTGCAGCGGACCGATGAGGTGCCATTCCGGCCCTTCCGGCGCCGCGGACGAGGGGGGCAGGTGGGCCAGCTCGCGGCTCTTGGCGAGCGCCTCCTGCACGCGGTTCTCGCCGAAGGTGCGCAGCCCGGCCCGCCACGCCGCCTCGACCGCGGCGGCGGGGTGGGTCTTGCTCACTCCGAGCAGGACCACCTCGGAGGAGTCGCGGCCGGCACGGCGGCAGGCGGCGGCGATACGGTCCCGGATCGCCGCCAGCCGTGCCGGCAGCTCGGCGTAGTCTTCACTCACGAGTCACCGGCGGCCGGCCTTCAGCTCTGCGGCGGCTCGGGATCGATGGTCAGGATCCGCTTGCAACTGTCGCACTGGACCAGGTTGCCGGTGTTGCGGATCTCCACCACGACCTGCGGGCGGACGCGGTAGTTGCAGGCTGTGCAATGCCACTCGCGCTGCTTGCCGCCGGGGCGCTCGATGATGCGGACCTCGGCCAGGGCGGCGCCGGGGTTACGCTCCAGGATGCGGTCGAAGAGCGACAGGGCGGCGCGCGGCAGGCGGCTGCGCAGCTCGGCGATGCGGGTGCGCAGGGTCTCTACCCGCTTGGCGATCGCCGGCTTCTCGGCCCCCCAGCGGGCCTGCTCGGCGGCATAGCGCTCGTCCAGCTCGCGGAAGCCTTCCCGCTTCTCCTTCAGCTCTTCCTGCGCCTTGTCGTGCCGTTCCAGTGCGGAGAGAGCCTGCTCTTCGGAGGTCGAGATCTGCGTCTTGACGGTGTCGATCTCCTGCAACAGGGCGCCGTATTCGCGCTGCGTGCTCACCTTGTTGATCTGCTGCTGGTACTTCTTGAGCTTCTCCTGCGCATCCTGGGTCGCTGCCTCGGCGGTCCGCCGTTCCCGGGCGGCTTCGTCGGCCGCCTGCTCCAAGGCATCGATCTCCGCTTTGCGCTTGACGTGCTCTTCGTGAAGCTCGCGCATCCAATCCGGAATGCCGTGCAGCTTCGCATCGGCTTCCTTCAGTTGGGAGATGTCGCTCTGCAGCTCCACGATGGTCTCGAGGTGCGGATTCATAACTAGAATTTTGACTCCTCTCCAAAGAACAACAGCCAGGAAATAAAGTGAAGGCCTCGATGATGCGCGGGCACTTTCAATGTGGGTCCACCTGGGTTCGAACCAGGGACCGTCCGGTTATGAGCCGGATGCTCTAACCGCTGAGCTATGGACCCGGGAGAGAGCCCTGTCGGGGCGACTTGACAGTATATCATCCCGTTCCTCCACTCCGCGGTGTCCACTCCAGCCGCTCGACGTCGGCCGGCAGCTCGTCGGGCAGGAAGCGGCGCCAGGCGGCGACCAGGCGCGGCGCCATCTGCCGGGCTCGCGCCGAGTCGTCCACGACGTGGCTCCCTTCGGGATCCCAGTGCACCAGGGTCAGCTTCGGTGCGCCCAGCGCCGGGTTTCCGGAGAGCGGCGGCACCGCCCGGAACGCTTTGTCGAGGCGCTCGAACACCGCGTCGGCGCCGGAGGCCGGATCGCCGGCCTCCAGGAGCGCCCGGTAGTACGCCGGCTCGGGCGGCGCGAACCGCGCCTCCCAGAGGAGCTGGTCGTCGCCGTCCAGGAGGGAGAGGAGGTTGGAGCTGCCCGTTTCGTAGAGCTCGGAGAGGACCGCGCCGCCGGTGCGCCGGAACAGGCTGGGTCCTACCGCCGGCGGAGCGCTGCCGCCGGCCGCCTCGACCAGGGTCGCCCACAGCCGGGTCATGGCGACGCGCTGCTGCCGCGGCTCGGCGAGCTTGCGCCGGAAGCCGCGCGGCAGCTTGATCACCAGCGGCACTTCGAGGAGCGGCCGGCAGAGGTTGCCGCCGTGCAGCACCTGGCCGTTCTCCCCCACCTCCTCGCCGTGGTTGGCGGTGATCACCAGCAGCGTGCGGTCCCACTGGCCGCTGGCGCGCAGGCTCTCCAGGAGGCGGCCCAGCCGCTGGTCGGCCCAGGCCGCGTTGAGGCGGTACATGGCCCAGAAGCGGCGCCGCTTGCCGGGGGGAATCGGCTTGCCGGGATCGAAAAAGCCCTGGAGCTGCTCGGGGAGGATGCGCGGCGGCAGCTCGGCCGGCGCGCCGGGGCCGAGGCGGGGGATCATCTCGTCGTGCCGGATGTACGGCGCCGAGGGCTCCGGGAGGTGGATCCAGATGAACTGGCGTCCCGCCTCGCCGGCACCGAGAGTCTCCAGCCGCTCGGCGGCATGCCGGCCGCGGCCGAGGTTCTCGTAGACGTCGAAGCCCTGGGCGTAGCCGCGCTTCTCGGAATAGAGCGGGTTGGTCCAGTAGCCGGCGGTCTTGTAGCCGCGGGCGCCCAGCGCCCGCGGCAGGGTGATCAGCGACGGGTCGAGGGCCGGCTGGTCGACTTCGAGCGCCTGGTGCTGCCACGGCCGCAGGCCGGTGAACAGGGAGGCCATGGCCGGCAGACCCCAGCTCGACGCGGCGATGCCGCTGCCGGACCAGTCCGCTTGGCGCGCCACCGCCTCCAGGTTGGGCATCAGGCCGTCGTTCACACCGTTCAGAACATCGGCGCGCAGCGAATCGAGCGTGATCAGCACGATCGGCCCTCCCTCCGGCGGTGCGGCGGTGCGGCAGGCCAGGGAGGGGAGGAGCAGGAGGGGGAGAAGGAGGGTCGGAGCGAGGCGGCCTCTGTGGAGCTTCCCCCGCCGCTTGCTGAGAGTCAGCGGGGTTGGCCGGAGCGGGCTCCGCGAGGCGAGGGTACAGTCTCCGGGAATCAGGGGCGCCTCATCCGGGGAGCGGGTACAGTTGCCGGTAGCTGTCCGAGAGCACGAGGATCCGCTTCACGTAGGTCTTGGACTCTTCGAGATTCAGCCCTTCGAGGAAGCGATCGATGTCTCCAGCCTTCCACTCGTTCCACATGCGCTTGATGCGGTAGGGGCCGCCGTTGTATCCGGCGAGCGCGAGGTCGACATTGCCGTCGAAGAGCCCGAGCACGTGGCTGAAGTAGTGGGTGCCGAGGCGCACGTTGAACTCGGGGTCCGAGAGCTTGTCGTGCGTGTAGGGGAGGCCGAGCTTGCCGGCCAGCTCCTTGGCGGTCGACGGCATGAGCTGCATCAGGCCGCGCGCGCCCGCCCAGCTCTGGGCGTTGGTGTCGAAGGCGCTCTCCTGGCGGATGATGCCGAACACCAGATACGGCGGCAGGCGGTTCTGCGTCGCCCAGTTGCGGATCGGCTCCTGGTAGTCGAGCGGGTAGTAGAGCTTCCGCGCGTCCTCCGGCAGCCGGGCCTGCCAGGCGCCGCCCAGGGCCGGGAACGCCTCGCGGATGGCGAGCACGCTCTTGCGGCGGTCGCCGCGGCGGGCGAGGATCAGCGCCTCCAGCGCGCGCACCGACTGCGGCTGCGCCTTGGCGCGCGCCAGCTCCAGCTCGGACCCGGCGAGATCGTCGAGGCCGAGATCGGTCAGCAGGCGCGCCCGCGTCAACACCGGATCGTTCGGCCACGCCTCGACCGCCGCCGGATCGCCGGCACGCTCCCGGAGATCATTGACGGGCTTCTTCTGCAACCGGGCGAGAGCGTTCTTGCGATAGAAGTCGGTGGTGTCGGAGGCGGCGACCTCGCGGAAGATCTGCTGCGCCCGCTCGCTCTCGCCGAGCGCCTCGAAGGAGCGCGCCGTCCAGTACCGGCCGCGCCGCGCCGCGCTGTCCTCCGGGTAGAGCGAGTAGAGCTCGGTCCAGTAGCCCACCGCGCCGGAGTAGTTCTTCTTGCCGTACTCCCGCCACCCCTGGCTCCACAGGTTGGCCGCGCCGGTGGCGTCCAGCGGATCGAGACGGCGCAGGGCGGTCAGGCTTTTGATCGACTCGTCGAACAGGCCGTCGTCCACCTGATCGGCGTAGAGGCTGCGCAGCGCCTTGACCGACAGGTCGGGAGCGGCGCCGATCTGCGCCACCTTGGCCAGGTACTGGCGGGAGAGGAGCCGCATGCGCTGGCGCTCGGGGGACGGGCGGTTGCTGCGCCCGCGCAAGGCGGTGGCCACGTCCGCGGCGGCCTGGGCGCGCTCCCACTCCAGGGTCGCGGCCTGCCGCCCTTCGCCGGTGCGCGACGCGAGGAGGGCCAGCGCCTCCGCACCCTGATGGAGGCGGGTGAGGATCTCGGCCCGCAGCAGGATCCAGTCGAGATCGCGGCTCGCCGCGGGGACGGCGTCGAGCGCCGCCGCCGCGTTGGTTTCGAGCTTGAGCGCGAGGAGCGCGCGCGCCCGGCGGGCGAGCTGCTCCGGGGTGAGGACGGACGACCAGCTCAACGTGCCGTTGGCGAGGCGGAAGATCTCCGCCACCTGCATCTCGGCCGCTGCGGCCGGCGAGTCGGTGAGCAGCCGCCGGCCAGCATCGCGGCGGATATTGTCGTCCGGCAGGCGGGTGCCGATCTCCCAGGCGAGCCGTTCGAGCTGCGTCGCCTCGTCCCCGTGGATCGCCTCGCGCCGGCCCTGGGCGATGAGCTCCAGGGCGCGCCGCGCGTCGCCGCGCTGCCAGGCGAGGCTCGCCGCCTTGACCAGGGCGCGCGGCCGCAGGAGCGAGGCGGGATAGTCGCCGAGCAGCTTGGCGAGGGCGTTCTGCGCCACCAGCACGTGGCCGCGCGCCGTCGCGGTGTCACTCAGGATGTACAGGCGCCAGTCTTCCAGCACCCCGTCGGGATCGGCGGCCTTGAACAGCCGATCCTCCGCGATGCCCACCTGCTCGCAGGAGTGGGCGTAGAAACCGCTCAGGAGGCGGGCGAAGGAGCCTTCGGCGCCGCGGTCGGCGGTCAGGGGAGCGAGGATCTTGAAGGCGCCGGCACAGTCTTTGCTCCGGACTGCTGAGGCGGCGTCGGCGTAAAGGAGCGCGGCGCGGTCGGAGGCGCCCGGCATGGCGCGGATCGATGCCGTCCGGGGGACGGTTTGGGAGGCGAAGCCCAAGAGGAGCGGAACGAGGAGGATGGGCGCGGCGATCGTGAAGATCGGGCGCGCGCGCCGGCGGTACGCCGGAGAATAACGTCTCACAAGCTTCTCTGAATCCACCAACTGCTGCTCCAACCAGGCCCCGGCATGTCCCGGGACCGTTCTCAAAGACTGTTGACTTCGCTTTTTGCGGTCATTTGCGGTCAGATGCCCAATGCCTTGGAATCTCCCGCGGCCAGGATGCGAACGAGCTCCTGGTAGAAATAATCGGTCGACTTGAGGATTCTCGGCTCCACGCGCTCCTCGTACATCTGGCGCGAGCGGTCGATGTCCTCCTTCAGCCGTTCGTACACATCCTTCTTTCGCCGTCCTTCTTCGACCTGCTCCTCATTGTAGAGCTTGATCTCGCTGACCAGCAGGCGGGCCAGCCGGCGCGCCTCCTCGTGCAGGGCCTCTTCATTGGGCGACACGGCGACCCGGCTGGCGGCGAACGCCCAACCCGGACCCTCGACACCGCTCGGCGGCTTGACCTCCGGAATGCCGGCTAGGCTCGGCGCTTCCGGCGGGTGCTCGGGAGCGGGCGGCGGAGGCGGCACCGACCGCAACGGCGGCGGCGTGGCTGCCGGGGGCGCCGATGCCGGGAAGGCGGGGCTCTCGGCCGGCATCTCACGCAGAGAGGGGCGCTGCAACATCACCGTCTCGTCCGGGTTCGCGGCCACCTCGGGAGGCGGCAGCGGCATGGGAGTCGTCAGCCGCGTCACGGCGGGCGCCTGCGGTGCCTCTTCGAGGGACTGCAAAGCCTCGCGGGGGATCGGCTGGTAGACGGTGGCGGCCGGCGAGTAGGCGGGCGGCTCGGGAGCTGCCGGAGCGGGCTCGGCCTCGATCTCCAGAGGGGGCAGGGGGGCGACCTCCGGCAGCTCGGGGAGCGCCTCGGCCTCGATCTCCTGCTCGACCTCAAAGGCAGGCTCGGCCGCGGGCTCGAAGTCCGCGGGAGCCGGGGACACCGGTTCCCAGGGAGCCGCGGCCTCGACCAGCGGCTCAGGCTCCGCCTCCACCTCGATCTCCTGGATGTCGGGCTGGATTGGCTGGGCCTCCGGCGCCGCCTCGATGCGGGCCGTGGCAAGCACCTCTTCGGGAGGCATGACCGCGGTGTCGGCATCGGCCGGGTCGGGAGCGACCGGTGCGGGTGGCGCGGGTGCCACCGCTGGGGCCGAATAGGCGAGCCCTTCGCCGGCCGCCAGCGTCGCGGTGGACGCCCGTTCCCGGAAGGGGAGCAGCTCGATGGCCTGCGCCGCGGTGTAACCGAGGATCTGGAGCGACTCCACGGCCGGCAGGCCGCCGCGCTGATCGGGGCGGTCGGCGCGGTCGGCGTAGAGAGCGGCGGCGATGCGGTCGCGCAGCACCAGCGGGATGAGAACGCCCTCGTGCGGCAGCGGCGCCTCGATGCGGCTGCACAACTCGCCGGCATCGGCGGCGCTCAGATGGACCGCGCTGTCGCCTTGGAGCATGCGCGCCCAGCCTCCGGCCGCGCCGGGGGTGAAGGTGAGCTCGCGCAGCGCCGCGTCGGCGTCGCCGAACCCCTGTCCGGCCCAGCCCCGCATCTCGGCGCCACGCACCAGCAGGATCGCGGTCCGGCCGGCGAAGCGCTGCGCCTCGCTCAGCAGAGCGGCCAGGATGTCGGCCTGCGAACGCGCACGGTCGATGGCCTGCAACGCGTCGCGGAGGTCCACGACGCCGCTGCGCGCCGCCGCCGCCGTCGCTGCCGCCGTCGCCATCGCGACCTGGTGGGCGGTCTCGTGCGCCGCCTTGCCGGCCGCTTCGCGGCCCGCCTTGTCGGCGGCCTCGCGGGCCATGCTCTCGGCGACCTGGCTCAGCTCCTCATGCGCCAGGAACGATTCCGGGAGCCGCGGAGCCAGCGCCTCCACGTGGCGCGCGATCTCTTCACTGCTCGCGCGCACCCGTTCTGCCACGTCGCGCCGCAATTCAGCCAGCGCGCTATCTACCGTGGCGCTGATCTCCCGATTGATCTGTTGGATTCTTTCCGAAAGGGACATCCTCAGCTCTCCGCAGCCATGCGTGCCGACCGGCTCATCTCTGAAGGCAGTCCATTATTCTTTAGCCACCCTATCATGTCAAGGAGGTCGCAGGCGAAACCCCTTGCAGACAAGAGGCTTAGTCTATCTCAGGCGGAAAGGGCATGGCACGCCGCCGGGGCGCTGTGGTAGGGTCGCGCCTCGTTCGGAGGAGGCGCAGACACCATGGAGCAGACACCCCGGCCCGGACGAAGCCCCTACCGGCGGCTCGGTTCGGCGGCTCTCGCGAGCCTTCTTCTGACCGCCGCCGCGAGCACCGGCTGCACCGGCAAACGCGGCGACGCACCCGAACAGGGGTCGACCCGGCAGACCGTCGAAAGTGCCGAATGGACCTGGCTGCAGGGAGCCAAGAAGGCCCTCGACACCAGCCGCGGACAGCTCGCGGCCCTGCCCGCCACGGACAAGGCCGGACGGGAGAAGGCCGAGAAGGAGATCGTGGCGCGCAGCGAAGAGCTCAACCGCCGCGTCGTCGACTTCATCAACGCCCACCCGCCCGTCGAAGGCGAAAAACCCACCGGCCGGCTGCTCGACGCCATCCGCCTGAAGAGCGACGAAGACATCGTCCTCGCCCATCAATTCATCGACAAGGGGGGCGACTACCGCCGCGCGATCGAGATCTATGAGGCGGCCCTCGCCGTCGATCCCGACAACCCGCGCCTCAAACCCGAGCTCGACAGCGCCCGCGCCCACCGGTACATGACAGCCGAGCGTTTCGCGGCGGTGAAGAAGGGGATGACCCAGGACGAGGTGCGCGCCGCCCTCGGTCCGCCCAACCTGCGGGACATCCGCGACTTCCCCGAGCGCGGGATCTCCGCCTGGTTCTACGCCAGGGACGGCGACGGCCGGGCGGCGGCGGTCTGGTTTTCCAAGGACAAGGGCGTCTATACGGTCTATCAGGCCGATTTCAACGCTCTCAATGCCCCCAACGCCGCCAATCCTCCGGTCGATCCTCCGGTCAATCCTCCCCATGGCCCTTGACGGGACCCCCGGCTTCGCGAGATCCTAGAGAGTACGCGTCTCGGGCGCGTCTATCTCTATTTGTGGAAGCGAGGTGATTCCGGAATGCCAGTCGTGCATGTGCGCGAGGAAGAGAGCTTTGAAAATGCCCTTCGCCGTTTCAAGCGCAAGGTGGAGAAGTCGGGGATTCTGACCGAGCTCCGCAAGCGGCAGCACTATGAGAAGCCCTCGGTCAAGCGCAAGCGGAAAGCCGTCCAAGCCCGCAAGAAGATGATGCGCAAGCTGTCGGAGGAGAGGCGCCAGGGTCTCGCGTAGACCCCGGCGTCGCTCCGCGGCCAAGCGCCGAACGATCAAGAGGAGAGGCCGGACGCCGGCCTCTCCTCTTTTTTTGTCTAGCCCCTCTTCAGCAGCTCCACCGGCTCGAGCTTGCGCCCGGCCAGCTCCTTGTTGAGGGCCGGAAGCTCGCTCTTGCCGATCGCCTCCAGGCGGGCCACCGCCTTGTCGAGCCGGCTGCCGAGGACCCGGAGCTGGTCGAGCTGCGACTTCGTCGGCCTCCCCTCGTAGCCGTTCATCGCGCCGTACAGGGAGCCCAGCTTCTCGCGGAGCTGCTCTTCCCCCGACAGCCAGCCCCCCTCGCTGGTGGCGACGAGCGAAGAATGGAAGCTGTCGAGGTCGGCCGCCAGCTTGTCCGCCCGCTTGCGCACCGCGTCTCCCGAAGGCAGCTTCGCCACCCGGCTGCGCACCGCGTCGCGCAGGCTGGTCACCGCACTGTCCGCCCAGGTCAGCGTCTCCTGCATCTTGTAGGCGGCCAGCACCGACTGCCTCTGGAGAGCGCGGTCGTCCGCGCTGTGCGTCGAGCGCGGATCGGGGATCAGCACCACCTCGCTGCTCAGCGTCTGGCTCCCCTTGACCAGCTTGACGGTGTAGGTGCCCGGCGCCACGCGCGGACCGATGAATGAGAACGGCTCTTCGATGAACGAGTTGCCGCCCGGCAGCTTGGGCGGCGGCAGGCGCATCGGCCAGAGCACCCGGTTGACGCCCTTCCGCTTGCCGCCAGGGAGGGTGGTGACGAGCGCTCCCTGCGCGTCGTAGACCTCCAGCTTGAGCTCGCCGATCAGGTGGCGCTTCTTGAGGTAGTAGTTGATCGCCGCCGCTTCCGGAGGGTTCTCGCCGGAGTATTCGTCGTCGCCGGAGAAGTCCTGCACCGAGGACGGGATCACCTGCGCCGACGGCCGCGCGGAGAGGAAGGCGACCTCCTGGTCCATCACCGCGCGGGTGAGCTTGCGCAGCGGCGTGAGGTCGTCGAGGATGTAGATGCCCCGCCCGTGGGTCGCGATGAGCAGGTCGGAGTCGCGCGGGTGGATGGCGAGGTCGCGCACCGCCACCGGTGGGAAGCCGCCGGTGAAACGCGCCCAGCGCGCGCCGCCGTCGACCGAGATGAACAGTCCCGACTCGGTGCCCAGGAACAGCAGGTCCGGATTCACCAGGTCTTCGCGGAGGACGTGCGCGTATCCGGTGAAGGTGGGCGCGGTGAAGGGCGTCCACGTCCTGCCGGAGTCGGTGGTCTTGAAGGCGTATGTCTTCATGTCGCCGGTCGCATGACCGTCGAGGGTGGCGTAGGCGGTCGCGTCGTCGGAATGCCCGGCCTCGACGCTCGACACCCAGGTGTGCGGCGGCACGCCGGGGAGGTTCTTCGCCACGTTCGTCCAGGTGGCGCCGCCGTCGCGGGTGACCTGGAGGTTGCCGTCGTCGGTCCCCACCCAGATCACCTGGCGGTTCTTCGGCGACTCGCTGATGGTGTAGATGGTGGTGTGGTTCTCGGCCGTCGAGTTGTCGATCGTCAGACCGCCCGACTTCCCCTGCTCCTGGAGCTTCCGATCGTTCGTCGTGAGATCGGGCGAGATCTTCTCCCACGACTCGCCGTGGTCTTTCGAGCGGAAGAGGAACTGCGCGCCGATATAGATCGTCCCCGGGTCGTTCGGGCTGAGGTGGACCGGCGTGTTCCAGTTGAAGCGGAAGTCGGGCTCCCCCTCGATCGGCTGCGGCTGGATCTCGCGGTTCTCGCCGGTCGCGAGTTGGAGGCGGCCCAGCTTTCCGCCCTGCGACTCGGAGTAGACGAAGCCGGGGTCCTGCGGATCGCGGAACGCGTAGAAGCCGTCCCCGAAGCCGACGTTGCGCCAGTCCTTGTTCATGATGCCGTTGGACGCCCGCGACGGGCCGGACCAGGAGCCGTTGTCCTGCAGGCCGCCGTAGACGTTGTACGGCACCTCCATGTCGTAGCTCACGTGGTAAAACTGCGCCACCGGCAGCGACAGGAGATGCCGCCAGTGCGCGCCGTGGTCCGTCGAGGTGTAGGTGCCGCCGTCGGTGCCGAGGAAGAGCTGCTGGTGGTCGCGGGGATGGATCCACAGGGCGTGGAGGTCGCCGTGATAGCCGTTGCCGCCCGGTCCGATGGAGGTGTTGAAGGTGCGCCCGCCGTCGGTGCTGACGGTGAGCGAGAGGCCGGGCTTGAACACGGTGTTGAAGTCCGCCGGGTCGACGACCAGGTTGGCGAAGTAGAACGGCCGCGCCTGGATGTTGAACGACGAATTCACCCGCTGCCAGGTCTCGCCGGTGTTGTCGGACCGGTAGAGGCCGGTGCTCTTCGACTCGACGAGCGCGTAGACCACGCTCGGCCGGTTCGGCGCGACGGCCACCGCGATCCGCCCCTTGGGCTCGGTGGGCAGGCCGTTCTCCAGCTTGCGCCAGGTGTCGCCGCCGTCGGTGCTCTTGTAGAGGCCGCTGCCGGGACCGCCGGAGCTGAAGGACGACGGCGTGCGGCGGAACTGCCACATGCCGGCATAGAGGATCTGCCCGTCCTGCGGATCGACGTCGAGGTCGGAGCAGCCGGTGTTCGCGTCGACGTAGAGCACCTTCTTCCACGCCTTGCCGCCGTCCACCGTCTTGAACACGCCGCGCTCCTCGTTGGCGTTCCACAGGTGGCCGGTGGCGCACACCCAGACGACGTTGGAGTCGGCGGGGCTGACCCGGATGCGGGTGATGCGTTCGCTCTGGGCGAGGCCCATGCTGGTCCAGGAGTCGCCGCCGTCGGTGCTCTTGTAGACGCCGTCGCCCACCGAGACGCTGTTGCGCACCCAGGGCTCGCCGGTGCCCACCCAGACAGTCTGGGGGTTGCGGGGATCGACCCGGATGGCGCCGATCGACTGCGCGTGCTCGTCGAAGACCGGCCGGAAGGTGATGCCGCCGTCCTTCGAGCGCCAGACGCCGCCGCCGGCCGCGCCGATGAACAGGGTGACCGGATCGCCGGCCGTTCCCGTAAGGCCGGCGACGCCGTCGATCGCGGCGATCCGGCCGCTGGTGACGGCAGGGCCGATCGCCCGCGCGGCGATGCCCCCGAAGGTGCTCGAATCGATCTCCTGGGTGTCAGCCGCCGGGGCGGCCGGAGCGGCGGCCAGGAGACAGAGGCCGAGAGGGAGAGCGAAGACGCTGCGCAACGTCGAAGCCGTGGCTCGCATGGTCGCCCGCTCTCCTACTGCTTCGGCGGCGCCTGCGGGGCGGCCGGCTTCTCGGCTGCGGGCATCTCGAAGCGGCTCGCCGGCACGTCCGGATTGACCTCGATCTTGTCGAAGGTGAGCGACACGGCGGCCGGCCCGCCCTTCTGCTTGCTCTGGATCGAGAAGGGGAAGATCAGGCCGTTGACCTCTTTATAGTCGCTCAGCGTCGTCTCGCCCTCGATCTCCTGGCCGTGCATCTTCTTCTTGCCTTCGACCCGGACCTCCAGGTACTGCTCGGCGTCCAGGTAGTGGGTCTCGACGTCGCCGTTCTTCTTCGTCACCTTGAGCTTGTAGACCGGCGTCCCCTCGAGAGCCTCCTTGCCGACCAGCTCCACCTGGTTGCCCTTCTCTTTGTAGTCGACCAGCGGACCGTCGAAGTCGGCCTGGTCTTCCATGCTCTTCACGTCCTCGGCGGAGACCGCCTCGGGCTCCTTCTTGCCCATGAACGGCATCACCGTCCAGCCGGTCTTGCCGTCGAACGCCTGGATGCCGGTCATCCCCTGGAAGGTGAACTCGTTGCGCATCTTGTTCGGGCGCGCCAGCTCGAGCACGAACGGCGCCTCCATGCCCTGCTGCATGGAGAGCTTGCCGGTCATCCGAACCGTCTTGACCGCCTTGATCTTGTCCTTGCCGCCCCGCGCTTCCAGGTTCTTGGCAACCAGCTCGTCCACCGTCTGCGCACCGGCCGCGGTGGCCACCAGGCCGGCCAGCAGCGCATAGACAAAGGTCTTGCGAATCATCTTGTTCTCCTTGATCTGACTCATGGGTGTTGTGCTGTGGGCTGCACGCCGGATCGAGCCGTCAGAATAGCCGAAGCAGCCCTTCTCTGAGAAACGTACGGCGCATGAAAATGTTGCCCCCTTCGCGTGCAGCGACTAGTCTGTGCGCGTGGTCTGGCAGTTTTCCCCTTCCCGGAGGTAGCAATGAAGAGATCGCTCCACTTTCTTGCCGCGACAGCCCTCGGTCTCGCCCTCGTCTCCAACACCCTGCCTCTCGCCGCCGCGGTGGACCCCGCCCTGCTCGCCGGCCTGGAGGCGCGCTCCATCGGACCCGCGGCGATGAGCGGCCGCATCGCCGCCATCGAATCGTCCTCTGCCCATCCCGAGATCGTCTACGTCGGCGCGGCCACCGGCGGCCTCTGGAAGTCGACCAACGGCGGCACCACCTGGGAGCCGATCTTCGACGACCAGCCCGTCGCCTCGATCGGCGCCATCGCCCTCGACCCGCGCAACCCGGACGTTGTCTGGGTCGGCACCGGCGAGGGGAACCCGCGCAACAGCGTCTCAGTCGGCAACGGCGTCTACAAGTCGCTCGACGGCGGCCACACCTGGCAGCACCTCGGGCTCGACAAGACCGAGCACATCGACCGCATCCTGGTCGACCCGAACGATCCACAGGTCGCCTACGCCGCCGCCCTCGGCCAGGTCTGGGGTGAAAACCCCGAGCGCGGCGTCTACAAGACCGAGGACGGCGGCAAGACCTGGAAGCGCGTTCTCTTCGTCGACGAGCGCACCGGCGTCGCCGACCTGGTGATGGACCCCTCGAATCCGCGCAAGCTTTTCGCCGCGCTCTGGGACTTCCGGCGCTGGCCCTGGGCCTTCCGCTCCGGCGGCCCCGGCTCCGGCCTCTACGTCACCTATGACGGCGGCGCCAACTGGAAGAAGCAGACGGAGGAGGACGGCATTCCCAAAGGCGACCTCGGGAGGATCGGCCTCGCCATCGCGCCGTCCGATCCGAGCGTCGTCTACGCGCTCGTCGAAGCGGAGCAGAGCGCCCTCCTGCGCTCGGCCGACGGCGGACGGACCTGGAAGGCGGTCAACACCGACAGCGACATCAACCCCCGCCCCTTCTACTTCGCCCACATCTTCGTCGACTCCGCCGACCCCGGCCGTCTCTACCGCCTGTTCACCACCCTCAGCGTCTCGGACGACGGCGGCAAGACCTTTACCCCCATGGCGGCCCGCGCTCTGCACGCCGACCACCACGCCTTCTGGATCGATCCCAAAAACCCGCTGCACATCTGGGACGGCAACGACGGCGGCGTCGGCGAGAGCTACGACCGCGGCGCCACCTGGCGCTTCATGCAGAACCTGCCGGTGGGGCAGTTCTACCATGTGCGGCTGGACAACGCCGTGCCCTACAACGTCTACGGCGGCCTGCAGGACAACGGCTCCTGGAAAGGCCCGAGCAACGTCTGGGAGCAGAGCGGCATCCGCAACCACCACTGGTCCGAGGTCGGCGGCGGCGACGGCTTCGACACCGTGCCCGATCCGACCGACTCGATGCGCGGCTACTCGATGAGCCAGGAGGGGCACCTCCTCCGCTGGGACCTGAGCCGCGGCGAGCGTAAGGACATCCGCCCGGCCGGCCCGAACGGCGAAGAGCCGCGCTTCAACTGGAACGCCGGCATCGCCATCGACCCCTTCGATCCGAACACCCTCTACTTCGGCAGCCAGTGGCTGCACAAGACGACCGACCGCGGCGACTCCTGGACGGTCATCAGCCCGGACCTGACCAGCAACAATCCGGACTGGCAGAAGCAGGACCAGAGCGGCGGCATCACCATCGACGCCTCCGGCGCCGAGAGCTTCACCACCATCCTCGCGATCGCGCCGAGCCCGGTGGAGCGCGGCGTGATCTGGGTGGGCACCGACGACGGCCGCCTGCACGTCACCCGGGACGGCGGCAAGAGCTGGGACAGCCTGGAGAAGAACGTCCACGGCGTGCCGGCCAACACCTGGATCCCCCACATCAGCCCGTCGCCCTTCGACGCCGGCACCGCCTTCGTGGTCTTCGACAACCACCGGCGCTCCGACTGGGCGCCCTACATCTATAAGACCACCGACTACGGCAAGACCTGGACGAGTCTGGCCACCAAGAACCTCTGGGGCTACGCCCTGGCGATCGTCCAGGACCCGGTGGACAAGGACCTCCTCTTCCTCGGCACCGAGTTCGGCCTCTGGGTGTCACAGGACGGCGGCAAGAGCTGGATGAAGTGGACCCACGGCGTGCCCACCGTCTCGGTCATGGACCTGGCGATCCATCCGCGCGAGCACGACCTGGTGATCGCCACCCATGGCCGCGGCCTCTACATCCTCGACGACATCCGGCCGCTTCGCACGCTGACCGAGGAGACCCAGAAGCAGCCGCTCCACCTCTTCCCCATCGCCGACGCGCAGCAGGCCCGGGTCAGCCAGGGCGCCGGCATGCGCTCCCCCGGCGACGCCGACTTCCGCGGCAAGACCCGGCCGTACGGCGCCCTGATCACCTACTCCCTCCCCGCCGCCGCGCCCGGCAAGACCGCCAAGCCGGCGGCGGAGGAAAAAGCCGGTGAAGGTCGCGGCGGACGGGACAGCGCACCCAAGGCGAAGATCGAAGTCCTCGACGGCGCCGGCAAGCTCATCCGTACCCTCGACGGCCCGGCCAAGCCCGGAGTGAACCGCGCCGCCTGGGATCTGCGCTTCGACGCGCCGCGGCGCGTCCCGCGCCGGGACACTGGCGGCGAGGAGAACGAATTCCGCCGCGGCCGCGGTCCGGACGTGATGCCCGGCACCTACACCGTGCGGGTGACCGTCGGCACCGAGAAAGCCGAGACCAAGGTCAACGTCCTCGGCGATCCGCGCTACCAGATCGCCCGCGAAGCCCGCGAGGCCAACTTCAAGGCGCTCCAGCGCGCCAACACCCTCTCGAACGCCGTCACCGACGCCGTCGACCGCATCGTCCGCACGCGGACCGACGTCAACTCCGTGACCGCCAAGCTGCGCAAGCAGGATGAAGACGCCAAGCGGACCAACCCCGCCGCCGCCGAAGACCCTGCCCGCAAAGACCTCCTCGCCACCGCCCGCCGTCTCAACCAGGGCCTGGAGAAGCTCGAACGGCGCTTCTGGACAGGAGAAGCTCCCAAGAACCTGCTGCGCAACAACGACTTCGAAAGCCGCATCGGCGGCACCGCCCGCGGCATCGGCTCCACCTGGGACGCGCCGACGCCGGCCCAGCTCGCCTACCTCGACCGCGAAGAGAAAGACCTGACCGCCGCCCTGGCGGATCTCAACAAATTCTTCGCCGAAGACGTCGCCGCCTTCCGCACCAAGGTCCGCGACGCCAAGATCGAGCTCCTCCCCGACACCCCGCCGCTCCAGATCGAAGGGGCGCCTTCTAAATAAGGTAGAGAGACCCACCAGAAGACCCCGCGGCCGGCTCGGCCGCGGGGGTCGCTCGATATTGACAATATCTGTTCGCTTTCCTAACATGGCGGTCGGAGCAGCGCCCGTGACCGTCACTCATCAAGATCTCGCCAACCGCCTTCGGGAAGCCCGGGAGGCCGCCGGTCTTCGCCAGGAGGACGTGGCGCGGCATCTCGGCCTTTCGCGTCCGTCGGTCGCCCAGATCGAGAACGGGAACCGCGCGGTGAACGGTCTCGAGCTGTGGGCTCTGGCCCGGCTCTACGGCCGGGACATCGGCGACTTTCTGGCCGCCGCATTCAGTGCTGAGGACACCGTCTTCGCTCTCTTCCGGGCGACCCCGGAGATCGCCGGCCGGGAGGTTGCCCTGGAGGCGATCCGGGACTGCGTTCTCCTGTCCCGTGAGCTGGCGAATCTGGAGGCTCTGCTCGGTCTGGACCGCTCGCAGCTCGGTGCGCCGGTCTACTCCGTGCCTCCCCCTCGGACCCGCTGGCAGGCCATCGAGCAGGGGGAGCGGGCAGCCGGCGAGGAGAGGCGCCGCGTCGGCCTCGCCGGCCGGCCGCTCTGGGACGCCGCCGAATTCCTGGAATCCCAGGGCGTCCGGACCGCCATGCAGGACCTGCCGGACGAGGTCTCCGGTCTCACCCTGATGGAGCGAGGTCTCGGCCTGTCGATCGTCGTCAACCGGCGCCACCATCATCTGCGCCGCCGGTTCTCCTGGGTCCACGAGTACGCCCACGTCCTGCTCGACCGCACCCAGCGCGGCACCATCAGCGTTTCAACCCGCCGGGACGACCTGCCGGAAGTCCGCGCCAACTCCTTCGCGGCGTGCTTCCTGATGCCGGCGGAGGCGATCCGGTCGTTTCTCGGTGAGATGGGCAAGGGCTCGGCGAGCCGGGAGCATGCCGACATCTATGATGAAGACGGCACCGTGGCCGTGGAGCTGCGATCGGCGCCCGGATCGCAGACCGTGCGTCTCTACGAGGTCGTCCTCCTGGCCCACCACTTCCAGGTGAGCCGGACCGCCGCGCTGTACCGTCTCCACAACTTGCACATCCTCTCTCGTGCCCAGCTCGACGCGCTGCTCGAAGAAGAGCGCGCCGAGCGGGGAAAGAGGATCGAACGTCTCCTCAAGCTTGCCGTGCACGACCACGCCGAAGCCCGGGACGAATTCCGGCTGCGCTTCCTCAGTCTGGCCCTGGAAGCCTATCGCCAGGAGAAGATCACCAGAGGCAAGCTGCGCGAGCTCGCAAAGCTGGTCGGCCTCTCAGAGTCCGATCTCGAGGAGCTGATCGAAGATGCCGGCTTGGCCGAAGAAGAACACGAGCCGCTCCTGCCGGCAGATCTCGAAGAGCCTTGGTAAAGCCACCGCGGCTGGTTCTGACGGATACAAACGTACTGTTGAATCTGGCGATCGTGGATCGTCTGGATCTGTTGGGAGTCTTTCCGGACCTTCGCTTCTCCGCCCCCCGGGTCGTCTTCGACGAGGTCCTCAGCCCGCGGGAGCGGATTCTGGTCGACCGCGCGGTTGCCTGCGGGTTGCTGCCTGAGATCGCGTTCGATGATGTTGACGCGCTGTCCCTCTTCTCGCAGTTGCTTCGGATCATGGAGCAAGGTGAAGCGGCCTGCCTTGCGCTCGCGGTTCAGCATGGAGCCTGGGTCGCCTCCGACGAGAAGCGCGCCTTCCGACGAGAGGCGGAGCGGCTTCTCGGACCGGGAAGCATCGTGAGCACTCCAGGTCTGATCGTGTTGGCGATTCGCCGCAAGATCTTGACGTTGGAGGAGGCAGACAGCATCAAGGGGGTCCTGGAGCAGCGACGCTTCAGGATGACCTTCGGGTCATTCTCCGAAGTCGTGTGATGATCCTCCCGGAACCTCGCCACCGTCCGGGCCGTAGAAGACAACCCACACGGCAAGGTCGTCGGTAAAGTCCTCAAAACGATGCTCGGTGCCGGCAGCCACGAAGAGAAGGTCTCCCGTCTCGAAGGGCTCCCGCTTGCCGTCATGAAAGAAAACACCCCGGCCTTGGATCACCACGTACACTTCGTCCTGTGTATGCGGGGTCGTTGGACGAGGAAGCGGGGCGTAGCGTCCGAGAGCGAGCATGGCGTTCACCGTTCCGCGCCGCAGAAAGCTGACCGCGTGCTCGCCCGCAGAACCTGGAATGTGCTCACGAGCCTCGGCAAGCCGGATCACGCCGCTACGGTCGGTCGTATCCATGCTTCTCAGGGCTACCCTGCCGAGACATGCGGCGCAGCCCGACCGCGGCCACGCATGCGACCACCACGAACGCACCGATCAACATGAACAATGGATGGAGAAGACCAAACCATCTCAAGGAGAAGACTATGGCTGCCGCCATAAGAACATACTGGACAACGCCCAGAAACCGCATTGCGGCAGGACCGACGGCCCCCTGACGGCGAACGGCGTAGACAAGAGTTGGGACACACCAGACGAAGGCCAGGACCAAGATGCCCAGATCGTCGCCGCCGCAGTCCGCGCAGATGTTGAAGTCCATACTCCTCCGTCAAGTGTGGATGAGGCGTCCACCGCCGAATGACCAGTTCTCCCAGACCGTCTCCTTGAAGCACACCATCACGTTCTCGGGATTCAGGCCGGCCGTTGCAAGCCTGCTCATGAGGCCCTCCAGGAGCTTCTTCTTCACCTTGACGCTGCGGCCGACGGACCAGAGGATCTCGATGAGCACGAAGTCCTCGTCCCGCTCCGCCTGAAGATCCGGGTAGCTTGGATCGAAGCGGAAGTCGTCAGCGTCGAGCTCGAGGACGCGCTGGAACTTGTCTGCGGCAGGAACTCCAGAGGCAACCAGTGCGGCATGGACGGCGTCCAGCACATTCGACTTGAACGCGCTCGACTTTGGCTTGCGGACGGTCAGAGTCACAAGAGGCATGGGATCTCCTCATTCACTCTCTCGGCGCTGCTTAGGGTTAGGCTACCCCCGTTTGCAAGCGGGCGTCAATCGAATAACGTCGCAACACCCGCGCAGTTTGCGGCGTTCCCAGGGTCAACCGCGATCGGTCGATGCAACAACGCCGCGAATCCGTGGACATCTGACTCGGAACCCGCGGCGTACACCGGAGAAATCTCGGCGGCACCGACGGCTGAGCCGGCGCCTGCCGCGAAACTCTCGATCGATGCTGCAAATTTTTGCAACAAGACCGCTGCCATCTCCGGTTTTGCCGCAAACTTCTCCGTGCTCGCGGCACTGGAGGCGATCTTTCTCGTGGAAGAGCTGGGGCAGGCCGAGCAATTTGGGTTCGTTGACGCAAATCGGCGCGACAAAGATGCAAAGACGCTAACCGTCCACCACCTCGGCTCCCTCCGGCCAGCCGCCGGCCAGGAAGGCCTCCGCGGCGGGAAAGAATTCCTTGGGCCGTTCCAGATAGGGATGGTGGCCCGCGCCTTCGAGGCGCAGGAAGCGGGCCTCGGGAAGCGCCGCGGCCCATTCGCGCGAGGCTTCCAGGGGGACCAGGTCGTCCGTCCCCTGCATCACCAGCACCGGCCGGCGCACCGCCGCGAGGCGCGGGCGGAAGTCCCATTCCCCCATTTTCGGAACGATGTGCTCGAAATAGAGCGGGATCGCATGCTGCGGCCACTCGTTCGGAAAGGCGCAGACGTCGGCAGCCGGGAAGCGCGCCACCGCCGCCCCCTCGGCCATCTGCGCCGGCATCAGGAAGTGGGTGAACCAGGCGCGGCAGTAGGCCACCGGGTCCGTCGTGTCGAGCCCCTCCCGGCGGAGCTCCTCCAGGCGCGCGATGCCGGGCGGGTGGATCAGCACCTCGGCAGCCGGGAGCTCCTGGATCCATTCTCCCGGCAGGCGCGGCGTCAGCGGGCAGACGAGAAGCATGCGCTCCACCCGGTCCGGGTTGTCCGCTGCGTAGAGAGCGGTGATCGCCGCGTGGTAGGACGAGCCGACGAGGGTCATCCGGTGCAGGCCGAAATAGCGGCGGATCGCTTCCAGGTCGGCGACGTCCTCGTCCAGGCTGAGGTGGCGCGAATCGGTGACCGTGCTCGAACGGCCGCGGCTGCGGGGGTCGTAGAGGATGAGCCGCCGCCCTTCGGCCAGCGGCTGCAGCGGTTCCCACAGCCAGTTGGCGTTGGGCACCACGACCGTCTCCCCCCCCGCTGCCTCCTCGCCCAGAATCCGGTAGTAGAGATAGAGACCCGGCCGGACGAACGCGAATCCTTCACTGCTTTTCATCCCCGGCCGAGTCTACTACAGCGCCGCGGCAGCCACCTCCACCCCGGCAGGCGCCGCCGGCACCTCGACCGGCACCGTGACAATGCGCACCGGCGGCCGGTCGGGAAAGGTGCTGCGCAGGAGCTGGAGGCTGACGTTGTAGACCGGCACCCCTGTCGCGGTCTTCCCTTCCGGACGCCCGCGGTGGGCGTGGCCGTGGAAGACCACATTGACCGGGTAGCGGTGGAGCGGCTCCTCCAGGCGGCTGGAACCGAGGAAGGGAAAGATCTCCACCGGCTCCCCTTCGACCGTCTCCTGGATCGGCGAGTAGTGGAGCACCGCGACGCGCGGCCCGTGGCGCAGCCGCGCGAGAGCGGACTCCAGCTTCAGCGCCTCGTTGACCGCCTCATGGACGAACGCCTTGATGATGTCCTCCCCCCACGGCCCCAGCGCGCGCTTGCCGAAGCCGCCGCAGAAACCCTTGATGCCGGCGAAGCCCACCCCCTCCACCTCGCAGGCGTCGCCGTCGAGCATCCGGACGCCGTTGTCACAAAGGATCTTCTTGACCTCTTCCTGCTTGCCGCTCTCGAAGTCGTGGTTGCCGAGCACGCCGATCACCGGCACTCCGACCGCGCCGTGGATCTCGCGCGCCAGCCCGTGCGCCTCGTCCGGCAGGCCGTGGTCGGTCAGGTCGCCGCAGAGCAGCAGCACGTCGCACTCGCGGCTCGCCTGGGCGAGCATCTCCCGCATCCCGTTCTCCGGAAACTTCGTGTAGTGCAGATCCGCCATCGCGCCGATGCGGACCGTTCGAGTCGTTCCATTTTCTGCTGGCATGTCGGACCTCCCACCGCCTCCGTGAGCATTCAGGAGGAGATGGAGCAAGAGACGCGCCAGGGCTCCGAGCGGATCTGGTACGTGTCTTGCTGTTCTTCGACGCATGATCGACATCGCCGACATCGCCGACACTGCAGCTCAGCGCCCTGCGTCCCCGGAAGAGACCCTCGCCCCCGAGGCGCTGGGCTTCTACCGCCAGTCGATGAATCTTCTCAAGGAGGCGCAGGTGCCCTTCCTGGTCGGCGGCGCCTACGCCTTCACGCGCTACACCGGCATCGTCCGGCACACCAAGGACTTCGACGTCTTCGTCCATCCGCGCGACTTCGGCCGCGCGCTGGACGCTTTCTCCCAGAGCGGCTACGAGGTCTCCCGCTCTTTTCCCTACTGGCTGGGCAAGGCCTTCCAGGGGGACGACTTCGTCGACGTGATCTTCAGCTCGGGCAACTGCGTCGCCAAGGTCGACGAGCAGTGGTTCGAGCACGCGCCGGACGATGAGGTCCTGAGCGTCCCGGCCCAGCTCGTCCCGGCCGAGGAGATGATCTGGTCCAAAGCCTTCATCATGGAGCGCGAGCGCTTCGACGGCGCCGACATCGCGCACATCCTGCACAGCCGCTTTGCCGACCTCGACTGGCAGCGCCTGCTCGACCGCTTCGGCGACAACTGGCGGATCCTGCTCACCCATCTCCTCCTCTTCGGCTTCATCTATCCGGACGACGCGGACCGCATCCCGGTGCGGACGATGGACAGCCTGCTCGACAAGGTGAAGAAGGAGACGCGGATCGGCGGCCCCGCCGGTCCGGACGGCCGCCTCTGCCGCGGGCCGCTCCTGTCGCGGTCGCAGTACCTGGTCGACGTCGAGGAGTGGGGCTACCGGGACGCCCGGCTGGAGCCCGATGGATCGATGAGCGCGGACGACATCGCGCACTGGACGGCGGCAGCCCGGGAGGAGGAGGCGAAACGGCAGCATTAGTCTGAAAGAGCAGGGACGGGCGATCCAGCCTTGCCGCGCGGCGGGAGCGGGAGTAGGATCGCCAACAATGTCAGGCTCCAGCCGTTCTTCCCTGACCGTCCGCCTCTCCCTGTCGATCCTCGTCTTTTTAGTCTGTCTTGTCCCTTGTCGCGCGGCCGACAAGCCGCCCAAAAACCCGGAGCCGGCCGGCCCGCCGACCCCGGCGCAGGCGGAGGCGATCGCCAGGCTGCCGCAGAGGCAGCAGGATTTCCTCGACATCGTCGGGCCGCTGATCAGCGCCAAGGAGCGCACCGCGTTCCTGGCGCTGCCGAAGGACTATCAACGCGACGCCTTCATCCGCCGCTTCTGGGAGGTGCGCGACCCGATTCCGAAGACGCCGCGCAACGAGTTCCGCGAGGCCTGGGAGGAGCGGGCGAAGATGGCGCGCGAGCGCTTCGGCAACCTGACCGAGGACCGGGCGGTCATGCTCTTCTGGAACGGACTGCCGGGCAACGTCGTGCGCGGCCAATGCGACTCCCTGCTCCCGGTGGAGATCTGGAGCTACGACGGCACCGAACGGGTGAAAGGAAGTTTCACCCTGGTGTTCGTCTCGCCGCAGGGCTCGTCGCACGGGCCTTTCCGCTTGTGGTCGCCCAACGAAGGCCTGGTGGCGCTGCTCGCGCCCGAGGCGCGGGCGGGCAGCGATCCGGAGGCGCTCCTCGAGAATTGTCCGCAGGGGAGCGACCTCGGCGGCCGCATCGGGCTCGCCGCCGACTGGTCGTACATCCGCGCCCACGTGCAGCTCGCGCCGCAGCCGAGCGAGGAGTGGCTCACCACCTTCCTCGACCGCTCGACCGACCTGCCCGACGGCGCGGCGACGTTTCCGGCCCAGGTCGACATCTCCTTTCCCGGCCGCTATGGCAGCCGCACCGTCGTCCAGGCCCTGGTGAGCGTGCCCAAGGGAGAAGTGACGCCGGAGCATCTGGAGAAGAGCTCGGCCTTCAATTTCATGGTCGACGGCGAGATCCTCTACCAGGGCGAGCTGTTCGACAGCTTCCGCTACCGCTTCAACCTCCCCGAGGCCGAGGTGCAGGCGGCGGCGATCCCGCTGGTCTTCCAGCGCTATCTGCGGCCGGGCGACTACCGGCTGGTGCTCCGCATCGAGGACACCGGCGGCAAGCGCTGGTTCCGCGAGCAGCGCGACCTGGAGATCCCGGCGGTGCAGGGGATCACGGCCGCCGCGATGGCGGCTCCCACGGGAACGTCCGTCGGGTCGACCACTTCGACCGCTTCGGCGGCTCCCGCTCTGCAAGAGGCCAACGCCGCTCCGTTCGGCTCGGACGAGCGGTCGATCCGCATCCTCGCGCCGCCGCCGGGGCTGATCACCGGCAATGTCCGCCTGGAGGCGATGACCACCGGTGACGGCATCGCCAAGGTGCGTTTCACGCTCAACGGCAAGCCGGTGCTCACCAAGGCCAGGCCGCCCTACAGCGTCGAGCTGAACCTGGGCGACGCGCCCAAGATCCACACCCTCCAGGCCGTGGCGCTGAACGCGGCCAACGAGAAGGTCGCCCAGGACGAGATCCTCCTGAACACCGGTCCGCACCGCTTCTCGGTGCGGCTGGTGGAGCCGCAGCGCGGCAAGAGCTATCAGAACAGCCTGCGCGCCCAGGCCCAGGTCGAGGTGCCGCAGGGCGACGCCCTCGAACGCGTCGAGTTCTATCTGAACGACGCGCTGGTCGCCACCCTCTACCAGCCGCCCTACGTGCAGCCGGTGCTCCTGCCGCCGGGTGGCAAGCTCACCTACGTGCGCGCGGTCGCCTACCTGGCGGACGGCAACTCCACCGAGGACTTGGTGATCATCAACGCCCCCGACTACGTCGAGGAGGTGAACGTCGACTTCGTCGAGCTGTTCACCACCGTGGTCGACAGCCGCGGCCGGCCGGTCGAGGGGCTGGAGCAGAAGGACTTCACCGTCCTCGAAGACGGCGTGCCGCAGACCGTGCGCCGCTTCGAGCTGGTGAAGGACCTGCCGATCTACGCCGGCATCCTGCTCGACACCTCGGCGTCGATGGGCGAGCACGAGGGGGAGAAGCTCAAGGAGGCGGTCAAGGGCGGCCTGCGCTTCTTCGAGCAGGTGATCAAGCCGAAAGACCGCGCCGCCGTCTTCACCTTCAACGACACGCCGACGCTCGCGGTGCGCTTCACCAACCAGATCGACGCCCTCTCCGGCGGCCTGAACGGCCTCAAGGCGGAAGGCAACACCGCGCTCTATGACAGCCTGATCTACTCCCTCTACTACTTCGGCGGCATCAAGGGGAAGAAGGCGATCGTCCTCCTCTCCGACGGACAGGACTCGAACAGCCATTACAAGTTCGAGCAGGCGCTCGACTACGCGCGCCGCAGCGGCGTCGCCGTCTACGCCGTGGGCATCGCCCTGCCGCCGAACGACTTCGAGATCCGCGCCAAGCTCCAGAAGCTGGCCGACGAGACCGGCGGCCGCTCCTTCTTCGTCGGCATCGCCTCGGAGCTGGGCTCGGTCTTCGAGACGGTGGAGAAGGAGCTGCGCTCGCAATACCTCCTCGCCTACCAATCGCCGCAGCAGGGCAAGACCGGCGGCAAGTTCCGCACGGTCGAGGTGAAGCTCGCCAAGCCCGGCCTGGAGGCGAAGACGATCCGGGGCTATTTCCCCTGAGACGGCCCGAGATCGTCCTCGCCTCCGCCTCTCCCCGCCGGCGCGAGCTGCTGGCCGGCCTCGGCCTGCGCTTCACGGTGCGGGCGTCCGAGATCGACGAGACCCCGCTTCCTGGAGAATCGCCGGCGGACTACGTGGTGCGCCTCGCCCGCGAGAAAGCCGCCGCCGTGGCTTCGGACGAAGTGGAGGAAGTGGTGCTCGCCGCCGACACCACGGTCGTGGTGGACGGCGAGATCCTGGGCAAGCCGGTGGATGAAAAAGATGCCCGCCGCATGCTCGGCCTCCTCGCCGGCCGCGAGCACGAGGTGCACACCGGAGTCGCCCTGCGCGAAAACGGTCCGCTCGGAATCCAGGAAGCCACGCACCTCGAAACCACCAAGGTCCGCATGGCGCCGCTCACCGAAGACGAGATCGCCTGGTACGCGTCGACGCCCGAGCCCCACGACAAAGCCGGAGCCTACGCCGCCCAGGGTCTCGGTGCGCTGTTCATCGAAGGCGTGCGCGGAAATTACAGCAACGTGGTGGGTCTGCCCCTGCCGGTGGTCTACAAGCTGTTCGGCGCGCTGGGGTATGACCTGAAGGCGCTCATTCCAAAGACCTGAGAAAATTCAGAGCAGTCTCGGCGCAGCGCTCCGCCATCTCGCCGAAGATGGGGCCATGCCCGCCGTTGGGAACGACCCAGAGAGACGACCGCGGAATCGCGGAGAACATCTCCAGCGCCAGGTGGACGGGATACAGCGGATCGCGGTCGCCATGCACGATGAGCGTGCGGGCCGCGATCGTGGCCAGGTATGGCGGGGTGAAATTCATGTCTTCGTAGCTGTCCGCGAAGGCGTGCATCTGCCGCCAGATCTTCCGGATCTGCTCATCGCCTTGGGTGTGCCACTGCCGCATCTGCGCCCACTCGGCCTCACTGTGGCTCTCCTCGGTCAACTGGCGCATGATCGCCCGCGCCGGTTCCGGGAAGTAAGGCGTCGCGCTCACCATCGCCATGGCCTCGACCCGGCCCGGCTGCTGGGTGGCGACGTGAAGCAGCGTCTTGGCGCCGAGGCTCAGGCCGATCGCCTTGAAGCGGTCGATCCCGAGTCGATCCATCAGTCCCAGGACATCGCGGCCCGATTGCCGGAAGGAAAACTCCTCGGCCGGATTGGTTGTCCTGCCGTGGCCGCGCAGGTCAGGGACGATGAGCTGATACCCCTCCGGAGGAGTCTTGAAGATCAGCTCCCAGTTGGCGCCGATGCCACCGCCGCCATGCAACAAGAGCAGCGGCTCGCCCTCGCCGCGGGTCTCGACGTACATCTGGATGTCGTTGACCGGCTCGATCCGGCCGGATGGCGTCGGTTTTTCCATGAACCCGAATCATACAGGCCCGAGATGTTTCACACAGAAGGCGCCGTGTTATTGTGTAGACGGAGGTGACGGATGGCGACCAACCTGGCGATCAACGACGAGCTTCTGGAGGAGGCGCTCCACCTAGGGGGCCACCGGACGAAGAAAGCGACGGTCAATGAGGCGTTGCAGGAGTACGTCCAACGCCGCAAGCAGCTCCAGATCCTGGACCTGTTCGGTCAGATCGATTACGACCCGGACTACGACTACAAGGAGCAACGGCGGCGAGGATGAACGTGCTGGTCGACACCGGCGTCTGGTCGCTGGCGCTGCGCCGCCGGCATTTCTCCGTCGATCCAAGTGTGCTGGAGCTCCGGGAGCTCATCCGCGAGGGCCGGGCTCATCTCATCGGCCCGATCCGCCAGGAGCTGCTCTCAGGAATTCGAGAAAAGACACAGTTCGAGCGGCTCCGAACCCACCTCCGCCGGTTCCCTGACCTGCCGGTCCAGACGGTCGATCATGAGCGCGCCGCCGAGTTCTTCAACGTCTGCCGCTCACGGGGCGTCCAGGGCTCGAACACCGACTTCATGATCTGCGCGATCGCCGACCGGTACGGCATGGCGATTCTGGCCACGGACGGGGATTTTCCCCTGTTCGCTCCACATCTCCCCATCCAGCTTCATGCGCCTCGCCCCCTCACCCCCCGAACTTGATCGGCGTCCCCAGCGCGTCCAGCGAGAAGTTGGCCATGATCTGGTGGCCGTTGAAGTCGAGGACGCGGAGGTCCTCTTCGCCGCCTTCCAGATCCTTGGCGACGTTGGCGAAGGAGGTGGCGTAGCGCTCCTTCACCGCGTCGAGCTGGACCTCGTAGGCGATGAACTTGTCGATTCCCTTGTAGCGAAGCTTGCTCACCAGGCGCTCGTCGGAGAGCTCCGGATAGGTGGCGAGGACCAGGATCGGGCCTCCGCCCGTGAAGATCAGGTAGGCGCGCATCGGATTCGAGCTCATCGGGACATCCCCCCAGGTAGGTGCTGTTCAAGAAGGTAATCATCCCGCGATGCAGGCTGTCAAGGAAGCGGTAGAGTGACGGCATGGATGAAACGCAGAGACGGACCGCGGTGGTGCTGGTGCGCCCGCGGGAAGAGGGGAACGTCGGCTCGGCGGCACGCGCGATGGCCAACATGGGCCTTTCGGAGATGATCCTGGTGGAGCCGGCGGCGGCGTTCGGTCCGGTGGCGACTGCGTTCGCGGTGGGCGCACGACACGTTCTGGAGAGCGCCCGGCGGGTGCCGGACCTGCAGACGGCCCTGGCGCCGTTCCGCAGGGTCGTGGGCACGACGTCGATCCGCGACCGGCGGTGGGAGGTGCCTCTCCTCACGCCGCGCGAGCTGCCGGCAGCGCTCGCGGCGGACCCGCCGGACACTCCCACGGCTCTCGTCTTCGGTCCCGAGGTCGGCGGCCTCACCAACGACGATCTCGCCCTGGCCAGTCTCATCGTGACGATCCCCTGCTCGCCGGTGCAGCCGACGCTCAACCTGAGCCAGGCGGTGCTGATCCTCTCCTATGAGCTGTTCCAGGCCGCCGGGCAGCCGCCGCTGCCCAAGGGGACGGTGGGCAGCCCGGAGCCGCCGGCCGCCACGGCGGAGATCGACGGCTTGTTCGCGCACGCGACGGAGGTGCTGGAGCGCGCCGGCTTCGCCCGCGACTCTTCCTTCCCGGGCGTGCTGCGCGATCTGCGGCGGCTCACCGCCCGCGCCACGCCGACCAGCCGCGAGGTGGCGATCCTGCGCGGCATCTGCCGCCGGACGTTGCAGACACTGCGGGCGTTGGAAGCTGTGGGCCCGCCCGAGGTCTAGACGTCCTCGAAGTCCGACTTGACCGCGAAGCCGCGGGCGACCATCTGGTAGGTGAGGGCGGCCATGCAGCGGCGGGCGACCTTGCGCACGCTCGACGGGTGGTAGCCCATCTGCTCGGCGACCTCGGAGGAGTCGTAGCCAAGACCGTAACGGAGCTGTAACAACTGCCGGCAGCGCGGCGGCAGCTCATCCAGGAGGTTGTTCAGGTCCCAGAGCAGCTCAGCGCGCTCCTGCGGCGCGGCGATCGGCTCGGAGAGCAGCTCGAGGATCGCCGAGTCGACGGAGTTGTAGAGAGTGTTGCGCTTCTTGCGCCAGTAGACGACGCAGCGGTTGCGCAGGGTGACCAGGAGCCACGCCTCGGTGTCCTGGATGGTGTCCCACTTCTGGATCGTGGAGATCAGCGCCTCTTGCACCAAGTCTTCCGCGTCGTGCGCGGGGACCCGGTAGCGTCCAAGTACCTGCTTCAGCCTGGGGCGCAAACGCCTCAGGAGCTGGTCCAGGGACTCCTTGCCGATCGGTTGGTCAGACACAGCCATTCGGAATTCGCTTTCTGGCGCGAGTGTTCCGCTCCACGTTGGAAGCCCATGATAACGCGGGAGGTGGCGGTTGCCCACCCGCAGGCGGATGGAACGCTGATCGAGCCGTCAAGCAGGAGGATGATAAACTCCCGCCCGCATGACTACAACCGTCCAAATCCGTCCACTTGTCTCCCGCAGTCTACAAAGAGCCCCGATCATCGGTGTCGTCCGCACTCCCTCGCGGGAAGAAGCGGCGCGCCGGGCGCGTCTTTTTGCCGCATCCGGCATCGAGCTCGTGGAGATCACTTTCTCGGTCCCCGGTGCTTCCGGCCTGGTCCGCGAGCTCCTCGCGGAGCGCGGTGAGGACGGTCCGCCCTGGTTCGGCATGGGCACCGTCACCACCGCCGCCCGCGCCCGGGAAGCCGTGGCCGCCGGAGCCGAATTTTTTGTGACCCCCAATGTAAGTGTCGAAGTAGCCCACGAAGCGCGACAGGCAGATCTGTTCCTCGTTATCGGCGCATTGACTGCAACAGAGATAGTAACCGCCCACGAGCTCGGCGCCGACATCGTGAAAGTGTTCCCGCTGCCCCCGGTCGGCGGTCCTGCCTACCTGGAAACCATCCGCGGCCCGCTGTCGGACATCCCGATGCTGGCCGCCGGCGGATATGGTATCGACGACATCCCCGCCTACGCAGCGGCCGGCGCCACCGCCTTCGGCATCGGCGCGCCCCTCTTGGGCGCCGACGACGCGGAGACCCGGGAGCGGATTCGCCGCGGCCTGGAGCTGGCGCGCGGCGGCAAACCCATCACGAGCCACGAGCACGAGGAGACCACCCGATGACCTCGACGACGCCCCCCCGCCAGGTGGTCTTCGATCCCACGCCTGAAATCTACGCGACGGACACCGGAGGCTCGTTCAGCTTTCCGATGCTGGTTGCCGGCAAGACATTCCTGGGGACCAGCGCCTATGACGAGGTGCGCTTCGTCTTCTCCATCTGGCACCCCTCGGGGCAGCGCACGATCGACCTCGACCGCGCCTATGTCGAGCTGCGCGCCAGCTTCGATCCCGACGAGGAGCACTGGACGAAGATCGCCGAGATCGAGCCGGTGGTGCCGCCGTACGCCGGCGGCGACAGCTTCGACGGCTGGATCGTGCTGCCGATCCTCGGCTCGTCCAGCTCGTTCCTGCTGGTCGGCAGCGGTTTCGAGCCCCGCGCCCGTCTCCAGGTCCGCGCCAGCGCGTACTTCGTGGCTTGACGCTCTTCTGAAGTCGCCTAGCGGAAGCCGCGCCGCAGCTCGCGCTTGAAGATCCCGAACGCTTCCTCGCCCCACAGGCAGACGACCACGCGCTCGAGCTTGGTCCCGCCCTGGAGGAAGCGCTGCACCTCGGTCAGCATCACCCGCGCCGCACGTTCCATCGGGAAGCCGAACACGCCGGTGGAGATCGCCGGCAGGGCGATCGACTTCAACCCACGGCGGTCGGCGAGGGCGAGGGAGGCGCGGATGGCGGCCGCGAGCTTCTTGTCCTCGTCGCCTTCTCCCATCTGCGGACCGACGGCATGGATGACCCGCCGGGCGCGCAGGTGGCCGCCGCCGGTCATCACCGCCGTGCCCACCGGTGTGCCGCCGATCCGGTTGCACTCCTCCTGGATCGACGGCCCCCCCTTGGCACGGATTGCTCCCGCCACCCCCGCGCCGAGCTGGAGGTGCTCGTTGGCGGCGTTGACGATGGCGTCGACGTCCAGTTCCGTGATGTCGCCTTCCACCAGCTCGAGCTGCGTGTGGTCGAGCGGCATCACCAGCCGGTTGCCGGCCGGATCGACCGCTTTTTTGGATTCGATGGATCCGCCCCCGGCTGGCGCCAGAGGCGTCGCGGCGTCCTTTCTGGGCACGCATCCCCCTTCTTCGGACCGGCAACCTCTCGGGCCGGCCCTCTACATCCAATAGTGTAGACTGCTCTCCGCAATGTGGACCGAACTGAAGACCCACTTGGCGGGCGAAATCGCCCGGGCCATCCGGGAGAGCTTCGGCGTGGAGCATGCGCCGGTGCTCGAAGTGCCCCCCCGGCGCGAGCTCGGCGACCTCGCCTCGCCGGCCGGCATGCAGCTCGCCCGGACGCTGAAACGCAATCCGAAGGCCATCGCGGAGGAGCTGGCCGCCGCCATCCGCCGCCCCGAGCTGGTGCTGGACGTCAAGGTCCTGGGCGCGGGCTACCTCAACTTCTTTCTCGACCGGCGCGCCTTCACCGCCGCCGCTCTCGACGCCCAATGGCTCGGCACCGGCGTCCGCCCGGGCAAGATCGTCATCGAGCACACCAATATCAACCCGAACAAGGCGGCCCACATCGGCCACCTGCGGAACGCCGTGCTCGGCGACGTGCTCGCCCGTTCGCTCAAGAGCCTCGGCTACGCGGTCGAGGTGCAGAACTACATCGACGACACCGGCGTCCAGCTCGCCGACGTGGCGGTCGGCTTCATCGATCTGCGCGGCCTCACGATCGCCGACGTCGAGGCGATCCCCGAGCCGTTCGACTTCTATTGCTGGGACCTCTACAGCGAGGTCGGCCGCTGGTTCGCCGAGGACAAGGCGCGCGAGACGCTCCGCCGGCAGACGCTGCACGAGATGGAGAGCGGCACCGGCGCGCGCGCCGACCTCGCCCGCCTGGTCGCCCGCCGCGTGGTGCGCCGGCATCTCGCCACCATGCGGCGGCTCGACGTGACCTACGACCTGCTGACCCGGGAGAGCGAGATCCTCGCCCAGCGCTTCTTCGACAAGGCGTTCGGTCTGCTCAAGGAGAGCGGCGCCGTGCATCTCGAAGCCACCGGCAAGAACTCCGGCTGCTGGGTGATGCCGCTGGCGCAGAGCGAGGAGTTCGCCGGTCTCGAAGACCCCGACAAGGTGATCACCCGCTCCGACGGCACGGTGACCTACGTCGGCAAGGACATCGCCTACCAGCTCTGGAAGTTCGGCCTGCTCGGCCAGGACTTCCACTACCGGTTCTGGACCGAGGAGGTCGTCTGGGAGACGCTCCACGACGGTGCCGGAGTCGGTGGAGTCAGTGGCGATCACCCGATCTTCGGCCGCGCGCACCGGGTCATCAACGTCATTGACGCGCGCCAGAGCTACCTCCAGAAGATCGTGCGCGCCGGTCTCCAGGCGCTCGGTCACAAGGAAGAGGCGGAGCGCTCGGTCCACTTCGCCTATGAGATGGTCTCCCTGTCGCCGGCGACCGCGCGGGTGATGGGCTATCTCAGCGACGAAAGCGACGAGGACGAGGGCGCCGGCAAGAGCCTGGAGATGTCCGGGCGCAAGGGGATCGGCGTCAAGGCCGACGACCTGATGGACCGCCTGGAGGCGAAGAGCCGGGAGGAGGTCCACCTGCGCTGGCCCGATCTCGCGGGCGCCGACCTGGACCGAATGGCGCACGAGATCGCCACCGCCGCGCTGCGCTTCTTCATGGTCAAGGCGACCACCAACCGCATCATCGCCTTCGACTTCGACGAGGCGTTGAACTTCGAAGGCGAGACCGGCCCCTACCTCCAGTACTCCATGGTGCGGGTGAAGAACATCCGCCGCCGGTTGCGCGCCGAGGGGCTCGACGACAGCACCACCGCGGAGGAGATCGCCGCGCTGCCCGACGGCCTCGTTCCGGTCATTCCGGACGACCTGTGGGACCTGGTGCTCGAAGTGGCGCAGACCGGCGAAACGGTGGAGAAAGGGGCCGAGAGCCTCGAGCTGTCGCTGATCGCCCGCCACGCGCTCGGGCTCGCGCAACGCCTGAACACGCTGTATGCCAAGCACAACATCCTGAAGGAGACCGACCCGAATCTCCGCGCCGTCCGGCTGGCCACGATCCTGATCTTCTTCCGTGGCCTGGAAGCGGTGTGCGAGCTGCTCGGTATTCCGGTTCCCGAGAAGATGTGAGCCTGAGACGACTGAGGAGGCTTTCGCGATGGATCCAAACCGGCCGGCCCCCCCGAAGACCACCTCCCCCTGGACCTATATCGGCTGCGGCTGCGGCCTGCTGGTCGCCCTCATCCTCGTCTCCGTGGTCGGCGTGACCGTCATCGGCTACAAGAAGGGGAAGGAGTTCGAGGAGGCCTTCAAGGACCCCGTCAAGCGGGAAGCCAAGACGCGGGAGATCCTGCACTACGAGCAGCTCCCCGACGGCTACTATCCGATGGGCGCCTTCTCGATCCCGATGATGATGGACATGGCCATCCTCTCCGACCAGCAGCCGCCGCCCGGCGCCGATCAGAAGCACGGCGGCGGCTTCAAGGATCGCGGCTTCATCTACATGGTGCTGCGCGACTGGATGGGGAAGCGCGGCGAGCTGCAGGCCTACATGGAAGGGACGGGCAAGCGGCCCGATTGGATGAAGAAGTCGGACGTCGACCTCGACACCCAGGAGATTCTCGGCCGCGGCACGGTGAAGATCGACGGCCGCCCGGCCCTCTACGTGGCGAGCCGCGGCGAGGTGCAGAGCCGCAACCATCACCGCAGCAAGGGCCTGGTCACCCTCATCTCCCTTGATTGCCCGAACGACACCCGCCTGCGCCTCGGCATCTGGTTCGGCCCCGACCCCGCCCTCGACAAGCCGGCCCCCGATTCGGACAAGGCCGCCGATTCGGACAAGGCCGCGGATGCGGACAAGACCGAGGAGACGGACAAGGACGCTGACGCTGAAAAAACTACCGGCAAGGCGGTCGGCCTCGCCGGCACCAATGCCGACCCCGCGGTGATCCAGGAGTTCGCGAGCCACTTCCATCTGTGCGGCGGATAGGGCGGCCCCCCGCCCCTCTCCCGACTCCCCAGAAAATTCTCCTCGATTCCTGTGGTTTTTCTCCCCTCTCCCGGAGAAGGGCGCGGGGAGCTGGGAGAGGGGCCGGGAGGGAGGGCTCGCGCTCCGTCAATCGTTGAGCGAAGATAAACCAGTCGCGGAGACGAAGAGTGCCGCAGGAGCCACCGCATGCCGGAATGATCGGTCCTTACCGGATCCTCAAGGAGCTGGGAGCCGGCGGCATGGGCGCGGTGTTCCTGGCCTATGACGAGCGGCTCGACCGCAAGGTGGCGATCAAGCGCATCCATCCGGAAGCCGTGGGGCGCGCCGAGCGGCGCGAGCGGTTCCGCCGCGAGGCCCGGCTGGCCGCCCGGCTGAGCCATCCCGCCATCGTGCAGGTCTACGACATCCTGCAGGAGAACGACTCGGACTCGATCGTCATGGAGTACGTCGAGGGCCGGAACCTGCACCAGATGATCGAGTACGGACCGCTACCGGTCCACCGCGCCCTGGAGCTGGCCCGCGAGATCGCTGACGGCCTCGACACGGCGCACCGGCACGGCATCGTCCACCGCGATCTGAAGACCGAGAACGTGCTGGTGACGCCGGAAGGGCGGCCGAAGATCGCCGACTTCGGAATCGCCAAGCGGCTCGCCACGGACGGTGGGGAAGCGGACATTCCGGAAGAATCGCTGACCCGCGAGCACGGCGTGCTCGGCACCTGGCGCGCCATGGCCCCCGAGCAGGCACGCGGCGAGGAGGTGGACGCCCGCACGGATCTCTTCTCCTTCGGCGTGCTGCTCTACGAGCTGCTGACCGGCCGCTCGCCGTTCGCGGCCGAAAACGGCCTGGCCACGCTGCACCGGGTGATCCACGCGCAACAGACGCCGGCGCGGGAGATCAATCCCGCCGTTCCCGCGGCGGTCTCGGACCTGGTGGACCACCTGCTGGAAAAGGAGCCGCCGCTGCGCCCGCAGAGCGCCGGACAGGTACGCCGGGAGCTCGACCGCCTCGCCCTGTCCACCGCGGCCTCCGAGGGGACGGGCACCATGGTCACGCTCGAAGAAACCGTCGCCGAAGGGGTGCGGCCGTCCGGACGCGACCGGCCGGCCGTGCAGGCCATTCCGCCGATCCCATCGATCCCATCGATCCCATCAATTCCATCGAGCGGGCCGGCGAGGTCTTTCGGCGAGACCTCCTCCTCGCTGTCGCCCGTACGTCGCCTCGTCCGCAGTCCGGCCGTCTGGCTCCTCGGTCTCGTGCTCCTGGGATTGCTCGCGGTGCTCGCCACCTGGGGCTACCGCGGCCTGCGCCGCCCGTCGCCGCCGCTCTACGTCGCCGTGCTCGCGCCGCAGCGGGGAGCCGGCACGGCGGCGGGCGAGACCGAGCTGCTGGCGTCCGGCGTGCGGGTGGCGCTCCTCCAGGCATTGGTCTCCCTGGAGAGTGTCTCCCCCCTCTCCTTCGAGGAGATCGACGCGGCGTCCGGCTCACCGCGCCAGGTGGCGCGGGCGGTCGCCGCCGACGAGCTGGTGACCGCCCGCCTCGACTGCCGTCCGGAGCTCTGCCGGATCTCGCTCAACCGCCTGCGCGGCACCGACGCCCGGGTGCTCTGGGCCGGCAGCGTCGAAGTGGGGACCGACGACTTCGCCGCGGTGGCCGGCGCCGTCACCCGCACCCTGCAAGACGCCTATGGCGACCGCCGGCCGCGCGCCGGCGCCGCCGAGTTCGCCGTCCGCGGCCCGGACCTGGAGGAGTTCCTCCGCCTGCGCCGGGACCTCGGCTCGCCGCAGGCGGTGCAGGAGCCGCTGCTGCAAAAGCTCGCCGCGGTCCGCCAGAGCTCGCCGCGCTTCCTCGACGCCTATCTCCTGGAAGCCGAGGCCGACCGCTTCCGCTTCTTCCACTCCCGCGACTCCGCCGACCTCGACCAGGCGTTCCGCATGGTCGCCGCGGCGCGCGAGCTGGCGCCCGGCGATCCACGCCCGCTGCTCATCCTCATCGATCTCGCGCTGGCCCGCGGCGACCTCAAGCTCGCCACCTCCACCCTGACCCACCTGGAGGAGCTGCTGCCCGGCGACGTCCGCCTCCTCGACCGCCGGTCACGCATCCTGGAAGCGCAGGGCTCGGCCCGCGAGGCGCTCGACCTCAAGCGCGCCGCGGCGCGCATCCAGCCCTCCGCCGTCCGCCTGTTCAACCTCGCCCAGGCCGAATACCAGGTCGGCGACCTCGCCGCGGCGCGCACCACCCTCGGCCAGCTCCTCGAACGCGCGCCGAGCCATCCTGGCGGTCTCTTCCTGCTGGCGCTGCTGGAGATGTCGAACGGCGACCTCGACCGCGCCATCGCCATCTACTCCGACCTCGTGCAGCGCTCGCCGAGCCCGGCGCCGCTCGCCAACCTCGGCCTCGCCTACTTCCTCGCCGGCCGCTACGACGAAGCCGCGAACGTCTATCGCCTCGTCCTCGCCAAGGACCCGAAAAATCCCGGCTTCCACCTCAACCTCGCCGACACCGACCTGCTGGCCGGGCGGCGCGCCGACGCCGAGCGCGGCTACCGGCGCGTCGTCGAGCTGGCCGACGCGGACCCCGGCCCGTCGGCGCAGACGCTGAGCATCAAAGCCCAGGCTCTCGCCCATCTCGGCCAGGGTCCGGCCGCCGTCGCCGCGCTGCAACAAGCCCTGCGCCTCGCCTCGGACCAGGGCGCCGTGGCCTATGAGGCCGCCGTCGTCTACGCGCTCCTCGGCGAAGAGAGCTCGGCTCTGGTCAATGCCGAAAAGGCGGTCCGCTCCGGCCTGGGGCCGCGCTGGTTCTCGTTCCCCTGGTTTGCTGCGCTGCGCGGCGACCTCCGATTCCAGGAGGCCCTCCAAGCTCCTACCCCTGCGGTTCGAAAGTGATCGTGGGATCGAACCAGAGCTGGGTGCCGTCGCTCGCCAGGAAGCCGAGCGTGAGCGTGTAGGCCACCGGCTCCGCGTCGCCGGGCACGTTGCTCATCAGGTTGACCGTGACCGTACCGCCGGACCCCGGAAAGTAGGCGATCGAGCTTGCGTCCCCCGGCGTGAAGAGCTGGGCGCCGAGCAGCGAATAGCCGGTCCCGAGGTCGATTTCAAAGGTGAGCTGATACCAGACCGGAAGCACTTGCGATGTCGTCGGCTTCAGGCTCAAGGTGTTCCCCTTGGCGCTCCAGCCGGTGCCGTCGCCAATCAGGGCCACCGAATTCGGCAGGTTGGAGATGTCGACGAACACGGGTCCGCCGGCCGTCGGCTTGGCCGGGATCGATTTGATCGCGGGGGCTACTGTCTCCAGCAACATGGCGTCTCTCCTTTGACGAATAGGGTTGTCGAGGAGAGATCGCAATCCTCATGCCCGCCTCCGCGGCGCGGTTTTTCCCCGCGTTCCCTCGGCGGAAGCCGGATCGCCGCCGTGTCAGACGGTGGACCGACATGTCGGCGACATGTCGGAAGCGTGACGCACAGCACCCCCGAAGCAGAGGGGAGATCGCCAGGCTCGCCCGGTTCTGTATTGCGCGTCGTCGCGTCCTGACATAAATTGACGAGAATGCAATGGGATGAAATCCGCCGTTCCTACTCACGCCAGTGGCTTCTCGTGGAAGCGCTGGCCGCACGGTCGCAGGCGGGGAAACGGATCGTCGAGGAACTGGCGGTCGTCGGTACCTATCCCGACGGCATGTCTGCGATGACCGGCTACAAAGAGCTTCACCACCGAGAACCCGGCCGGGAGCTCTACGTCGTCCACACCGATCGCGAGGTCCTCGACATCGGTGAGCTGCACTGGTTCGGAATCCGCGCCGCCTCATGAAAATTCGCCTTGAGGGTCGCTTGCCATTCCGGCTTTCCTTGGGTGAGCTCGGCGCATCCGATTTTGAGATCCAGGTTGGGGCCATGGACTACGGTTTTCCCATCCAGGGTCTTGTCGGGATGGACTTCCTCTTGAGCTCGGCGGCGGTCATCGACTTGGGGCAGCTGGAGATTTCGCGCCACATACCGTGACAGCTCAGGCGATATGCTCGGCGCCATGACAGCCCTGCGCGTGACGAGCGACATTTTCGAGAAGTTCCCCGCGGTGGTGCTGGGCGTCGTCATCGCCCACGGCATCGACAATTCCGGCGCCAGGTCCGAGGAGGCCGCGGGCATTCTCGGCCAGTTGCGCGCCGAGGAGGAGAGCCTCCGCGTCCGCCTCGCCGGGGCGCAACTGAGCGAGCACCCCCGCATCGCTCCCTGGCGCGAGGCCTACCGCGCCTTCGGCGCCAAGCCGAAGGACCACCCCTCGTCGATCGAGAACCTGGTACGCCGCGTGCTCAAGGGGAACGCCGTGCCGCACATCAACACCCTGGTGGACGCCTACAACACGATCTCCCTGCGCTGGGTGGTGCCGGTGGGAGGCGAGGATCTCGATGCCGTGCAGGGAGACGTCCTGCTGACCTTCGCCGGAGATTCCGAAGCGCCGGCCCTCCTCCTCGGCGAGGCGGAGCCGCGGGTGCCGCACCCGGGTGAGGTCCTCTACAAGGACGACCTCGGCGCCCTCTGCCGCCGCTGGAACTGGAAAGAAGCCGACCGCACCAAGCTGACCGCCGCCACCCGGCACGCCTTCCTGGTCATCGAAGGCCTCCCCCCGGTCCCCCGGACCGACATCGAGTCCGCCACCCACGACCTCGCCGCCCTCGTCCGCGCGGCCTGCGGCGGCACGGTCACCACAGCCCTGCTCGACCGCGATCACCCGGAGATCGAGCTGGGCTGAGCGGAGGCGTGCGTCATGCGCGCCGGGCCGCGACAAGCTCCGCGGGCGACAGGGCACCGACTCCCTCGGCGTTGCCGGTGACGAGGCGGCGGTGGTAGCTGATCTGGCCCAGGTGATAGCCGAGATGCACCGCGAGCTGCTCCAGCATCTCGTCCGTCTGTAGATGGAGGTCCCGAATCGCCTCGGGAAACGGCTGCGACATCTGCTCGTCGCTCAGACGTGGGAGGGTCGCCTCGATGGCCTCGTCCGCCGCCGTGATTTGCTCCAGGAGCACTGCGCGAGGAACGTTCCGCGCGGCGAACTCCTCGGCGCGGTTCCGGACGTAGCCGGTGCCGCCGAGAAGAGCCCCGACGTAATGCCGGAGATTGCCGGCCAGGTGCAGCGCCAGAGTTCCGGCCGAATTCGGCAGCCCGGGCGGGAGCGCCCAGATGAGCGTTTCATCAGGATACGCCTCGAGCTCCAGGCGGAGGCTTCGCAGCTCGCGCCGGAGGAAGTGGCTGATCAGCGTTGGAAAGTTCGTGGGCATAGGGAAAGGATAGCAGTGGAGCCTGGCTCGGGGGGGCGGGGAATGACGCCAACGAGCTGTTGCGGCGCTCCAACGAGCTGTTGAAGGGCACCAACGAGCTGTTGGACGGAGCCAACGAGCTGTTGGACGGAGGAAACGAGCTGTTGCGGCGCTCCAACGAGCTGTTGGGCGCTGGAAACGAGCCGTTGCGGTGTTCCAACGAGCCGTGGGACCGCAGAAACGAGTTGGTCGACGTCTCCAACGAGCCGTTGCGCGGCTCCAACGAGTCATCCCGCCCTATGTTGGACGCCGTGGCCGGGGAGATCCGTACGCTCTCTCCAATGAAGAGCCCCATCAAGCTGCTCTCCCTCGTGGTGCGCGCCACGGTGCTCCTGTTGACCGGCAGCGCCGTCAGAAGCCATGCGACAGTTGCGGACGACACCGTGCTTTGGCGCTATCCGGCGGACGGTCTCTACTCGGTGCGCGATGCATCGCGTCAGTCCAGGATGGTCCGCTGCTGCCGCGCCGCCCCTCTCAGGATCGAAGCGGGCCCTCTGCAGAGCGAAGATGCCACGCTTCGGGGCCACGCCTCGATACCCCGGGCTAGACGAGCCAGAGGGTGACTGCGATCACGGCGGGCCCAAGAATCGCCGCAAGGCCCGCCGTAATGAAGGGAAAGACAGTCGCCCGAAAAGCGGGTGACTCGCCTTTGAAGGCGACTCGCACAACCACGAGAGCCAGCAACAAGGCAATGGGAATCGCGATAAACACCGCGAAGGCGACGCCTAGACCGATATCTGGCCCCCAGATCTTGTTGGTTGACAAGATAACAGCCATAAAGGCTGCTGCAACCGCAACGACGAACGACAGGAGGAACCCGAGGGCACGTAACACGACACTGAAGGGCTTCGCTTTTTCAGTGGGAATGCTGCTGTCAGCGTCGCTCACTCGACTGTGGCCTTTCCGGGTGGCACAACGGCGATCCGGCTGCGCCTAGACGTTGAAGCGGAAGTGGGCCACGTCGCCGTCCTGCATCACGTACTCCTTGCCTTCCAGCCGGAGGAGCGCGGCTTTCTGGCAGGCGGCCATGGTCTTCAGGCGGAGAAGATCGTCGGAGCGCACCACCTCGGCGCGGATGAAGCCCCTCTCGATGTCCGAATGGATCGTGCCCGCGGCGCCGCGGGCCGGAGTGCCGCGGCGGATGGTCCACGCCCGCACCTCGTCCTCGCCGACGGTGAAGAAGGAGATCAGGCCGAGCAGGTCGTAGCTCGCCCGCGTCACGCGGTCGAGGCTGGGCTCGCTGAGGCCCAGGTCGGCGAGGAACTCCTTCTGCTCGTCGGGCGGGAGCTGGCTGATCTCCTGCTCGATGGGAGCGCTCACCACCACCACCCGCGTGCCCGTCTTCGGCGTGACTCCGAAGACGGAGGGATCGGCCGCCGCGCGGTCTTCGCCGGAGTTGATCACCACCAGCATCGGCTTGGCGGAGAGGAGCTGGAAACCGCGCAGGCGGCGCTCGTCGTCGGGCTCGAGCTCGACCTCCCGCAGCGGCTTTTCGGCCTCCAGCGTCTTGAGGACGATGTCCGACAGCAGCGCCTTCTCTTTCTGCTCCTCGGGGGTGAGCCCCCGCTTCACCGCCTTCTCCAGGCGCTCGATGCGGCGCTCGACGAGCTCGTGGTCGGCGAGGATCAGCTCGAGGTCGAGCATCTCCACGTCGCGGGCCGGATCGACGCTCCCTTCGGAGTGCAGGATCTCGGGGTCGTCGAAGGCGCGCACCACGTTGACCAGCGCGTCCACCATCTTGAGCTTGCCGAGGTCGATGCTCTCCGCGCTCTCGCCGCGCTTGATGCCGGGGATGTCGACGTACTGCACGGTGGCGGGGACGTAGCGTTTGGGATGGAAGAGATCGCGGAGCTGCTCCAGGCGGCTGTCGCGGACGGTCGCCGTCCCCATGTTCGTCTGCCCCGAGGAGGAGAACTTGTCGGTCGCCTGGTGCGACGCGGTCAGAGTGTTGAAGAGGGTCGTCTTTCCCGATTTGGGCAGGCCGAGGATGCCGAGTTGCACAGGATTTCCTCCCGGAGGAGCGTTCGATGATCGACAGGGGCGAACAGCAGCGGACAGCGGAGACTATCGTCTGGCGCGCCGCAGGTCAACGGGAGAAGGGAGGGAGGCTGCCGCGCAGGGCCGCTTCGAGAACGCTGCCGGCCGCGAAGCCGGGGAGCTGAAGCGCGTCGCGCACGACGCCCAGCGCCGCTTCCTCCGGAATCAGGCCGATCAGCTCGGTCGCCGTCACCCGCGCGCCGAGGGCTCCGGCCTCCTGCCGGACGCGGTCGAGAACGGCGAGGAGCGGCGTGCGACGGAAGTCCACCAGGTTCATGCTGACCTGCGCCTGGCCGCGGCTCTCCAGGTAGACGCCCATGGCGCGCACCGCCGGCAGCCCGCCGCCCGACTCCCGCACCCGGCGCGCCACGGCGCGGGCGACCGCGACGTCCGCGGTGTCGAGCAGGGCGTTGAAGGCGATCAGGAAGAAACGTGCCCCGATCACCGAGGCGCCGGCGGTGGGATGCGGGCGCGACGGTCCGGCGTCGGGCGCCCAGAGCGGATCGGCGAGCTTGGACGCCAGCCCTTCGAAGCCGCCGCGCCGGATGTCGGCCAGGAGACGCCTCCCGGGGTGTCCGGGATGAGCGGGATGAGGGCGCGCCGCCTGCTCATAGAGGTAGACCGGGAGCGCGAACCGCTCCGCCACCTCGCGGGCGAGCCTTTCGGCGGCGGCGACCGCCGCCGCCATGGGCGTATCGCCCAAGGGGACGAACGGTACGACGTCGACGGCGCCGAGCCGCGGATGCACTCCCTGGTGGCGGGTGAGATCGATCTCCGGCAGGGCCGCCTCATAGAGGGCGAGGAGCGCACGATGGAGAGATTCGGCGTCGCCGGCGAGGGTGAGCACCGACCGGTTGTGGTCGGGATCGGAGGAGACGTCGAGCACCCGGGCTCCGGGGATCGAGGCCGCGGCCGCGACCAGCCGCGCCACCACCTCCGGCCGCCGGCCCTCGCTCACGTTGGGTACACACTCCAGCAGGTCCGCCACGGGCGGCAAAGTATAGCAAGGCGAGACGTTGTACGGCGGTGAGGTGGTCTGCTACGATACGCGACGACTTCAGCAGCTCGACCGTAACTCCCCGCGATGACCTACTCAGGCAATCCGTCCCTTTCGCGCGATGTACAACAGCGTGTGCTCGACACGTTCGGGCAGACTCTCGACCTGGCAGACGAGGGGAGCCGGCAGGAAGCTCTCCTCGGCTGCGACTTCGTCCTGCGCATGGATGCGCAGTTCGAGCCTGCCCGCAAGCTGCAGGAGCGGCTCCGCAGCTCGGCAGGCGCCATCGTCGACACCGACGATCTGCGCGCCGCCGTCGGCCCGGCCCCCAGGAACGAGTCGGCGCAACAGACGCAACGGGTGGTGCCCGCCGAGCTGTTCGCCGATCTGGACGGGCTCGGTCTCGAGCTCCCCGATCTGGCGCCCACCGGCAACGACCTCCACAGCGAGCTCCAGGCGCTGCTCGACCTGCGCCGCTTCCAGCAGTTGATGACCCTGGCGGAACGCGAGCAGGCCACGGTGATGGCCGACCCGGTGCTGCAAGGCATCGTGCAGGAAGCGCAGAGCCGGATGGAGGCCGAGCCGTATGTGAAGAAGTTCCTCGCCTCGGCCCGGACGGCTCTCGACGCGGGCAACGACGACGAGGCCGCGCGCCTTCTGGACAAAGTCCGGGCGCTCGACGCGAGCCATCCGGAGATCGCCGAGATCGATGCGGCCCGCCGCAAAGCCGGCGCCGCCGGTGCGGAAGGCTTCGATCTGGGCTTCGGCTCCGCCGGCCTCGGCTCCCATCTCCACGAGTCGTCGATGCCGGCGTTCGACCTCGGGGCGGGCAGCGATGACGATCCGCGCGTTCGCGCCCTGCTCGACGAGGGGCAGAAAGCGTTCGACGCCGGCGACCTCCAGGGCTCGATCGACGCCTGGTCGCGCATCTTCCTGATCGACATCGACCACCAGGAAGCGTCGCGGCGCATCGACCAGGCCCGCAAGCTCAAGGCCGAGAGCGAGCGGCAGGTCGAGGAGATCTTCCACGACGGTGTGGGAAAGCTGGAGGCCGGCGACGCCGCCGGAGCACGCCAGGCGTTCCAGCGCGTGCTGGAGCTGCAGCCGGGCTATTTCGCCGCCCGCGACTATCTGCAGCAGCTCGAGGCTGGCAAAATGCCGGTCCCCACCCGCAGCCCGTCGCGCGATGCCATGGCCGGAGCGCCCGAATCGCTCCTCCACCTCAGCGGGCTCGAACCGCTCGACGATCTCAAGGAAGAGATCCTGGTACCGCCCGAGCCGGGCGGCGGCGGCAAGCCCGCGGAACGCCGGCCGGCCAAGGTGGCGGCGGTTCGCGAACGGCGGCCGGGCAAGCTGTTCGCCATCGTCGGCAGTGTGGTGCTCGTGGCTGCGCTCGCCGGCGGCTGGTTCGTCTGGCAGAACAAGGACCGCTTCTTCCCCAACTCCCAGCAGCCCGAGGATCCGGGGAGCGCAGCGTCGTCCACCGATCCCATCGCACGCGCGACCGCGCTGCACAAGCAGGGCAAGGATCCGCGGGCCGTCGACCAGCTCCGCCGGATCGCGCCGACGGACCCGCACTACCAGCAGGCGCAGGACCTGATCAAGCAGTGGGGCGGCGGGGGCGGTCCGGAACCCGCGACGGCACAGACGCCGGCCGGCCCGGCGACGCCGCCACCTCCGGTGATTCCGCCGGAGCGCCTGGCGGCCCTCGAAGCCGCCCACAAGGCCTATGCCGAAGGGAGCTACATCCACGCGGCGGACCTTCTCGAGCAGTTGGCCAACACCGGCCGGCTCGATCCGGGTGACGACGACATGCTGACCCGCGCCAAGGCGCAGATCGAGCCGCTCGCCAAGCAGATCGAGCTGTTCAAGCAGCACGAGTGGGATTATGTCGTCCACGATCTCTGGCGCCTGCGGGAGAAGGGTCCCAGCCGGGACGTCGACAACCTGCTCATCGATTCCTACTATGATCTTGGCGTGCGTGACTTGCAGCGCGCCGACGCCGCCAAGGCTGCGGAGAAGTTCAAGGAGGCGCTCAACCTCGCCCCCAACGATGCGGTCCTCAAACGGCATATGCAGTTCGCCCAGACGTACCAGGAACGGCAGAAAGATCTGCTTTACAAGATTTACGTCAAATACCTGACTTACCGCTGATGCCACGCCCGGACAAACCGGACGAGCCCTTGCTCTTCGACCTGCCGCTCGACGTCTCCGCCGAGCGGAGCCGCCCCTCCGCACCGGAACGCAAACGGCCGGCTCCGGTCCGCCCGGTCGCCGCGGTTCCAGAACCGGACGACTTGATGGACGAATTCGCGGAGGACGAGGAGGAGACAGACGAGGCGGCGGAGAGCGAAAAGGCCCCCTCCGGTGGAGCGCTCAGCCGGATCGCCTCCGGCGCGGCCGACCTGCTGGTCCACGCCGCCATGGCCGTCCTGCTCCTGGTCGGCACCCGCATGCTGGGCGTCCGTCCCGTTCTCGCCGACTGGCCGGCGGTCGGAATCTTCCTGCTGGCGTTTTCGTTCCTCTACATGGTGGTGCCGCTGGCCTTCTGGGGTCATACGCTCGGCATGGCCTGGGCCGGTCTCGTGGCCCGCAACCAGGACGGCGAACCGCTGACGTTCGATCAGACGGCGCGGCGCTGGCTGGGCGGCCTGCTCACTCTCAGCCTCGCCGGCCTGCCGCTCCTGATCACCGGAAGGCGCCGCTCACTGACCGACCGGCTCAGCGGCTCGACGACGTATCCGGGCCGCGGCCCCGTCTGAGATCAGTTCCGTCGATCAGTCGCGGACCGCGCGCCAGATCGAAAACCCCATCCACAGATTGCCCGCCGCGGTGGTGGCGGCGAAGACCAGGAGCGGCGCTCCGCCGGGCCAGAGAGAGGCGAGGCCGCCGAGTTGGTAGAGGATGCCGCAGGTGCGGAACGGCGGAAAGGCGAGACCGCCCAGCATGAAGAAGGAGTGGCCGAGCAGGAGCAGCCAGATTCCGGGGAGAGCCCAGGAGACGTCCTGCCAGACGAGCAGCGCCGAGAGCGCGACCGCGACCAGCGACAGATTTCCCTGGACGCGCAGCACCCAGGCGGCGAGCGGCGTGTTGCCCCCGGCGTTGCCTTCCCTCTTGGCAGCCCGCCGGATCTCGAAGATCTCCACGCCGCCGCCGAGTAGGATGACCCCGGACCAGATGAACAGCACGCCGGCGAACCCGAAGGTCCGGAAGGCGCCGGTCGTCGCCAGGGCCGCCGCCGGGAGCAGCACGGCCCAGGAGAACCAGGACCACGGCGTGCGCAGGAACGGCCGGCTGGCGGCACGGAAGTACTCCCGGACCGGCTCGAGGTCGTCCTCGATGTCTCCGGCATTCCGGGAGCGGGTGAAAAGAGAATCGTATTCGGAGGGCATGTCAACCAACCCAGCCCCGAGGATGTTCGTGCGCTACTTCTCCGCCACCAGCTTGATCTGAGCCTCGGCGCGCTGCACCGCCTTCTGGTGGGCGGCGAACTCGGCGTCGGTGACCATCGGCAGGGCGTGAGCCTCCGCCAGGGCGCGCTCGGCGGCCGCGCGGTCGATCTCCGCGGCCGGCTTCGCCTGCTCGGTGAGCAGGGTCAGCCGGTTGTCCACCATCTGGGCGAAGCCGCCGTCGACGAAGAACTTGTACTTCGCCTCCGGCGTCTCGACGCGCAGGACGCCGATCCCCATCTTGAAGAGAAGCGGCGCGCGGTCGCGCAGGATGCCGACCTCGCCGTCGTGCGCCGGAAAGGCGACGAAGGTGGCGTCGGTCTCCAGCACCGCCCGCTCGGGGGTGATGACGCTGCACTGGAATGTGTCGGTCCTGGCCATATCGTCTCGATTCCGCGTGATCCGGTCGCTTCGGTCCAGCTCAGCCCTGCGCCAGCTTCTCGGCCTTCGCCGCCGCTTCCTCGATCACGCCGACGTACATGAACGCCTGGTCCGGCAGGTGGTCCCACTTGCCGTCGCACAGCTCCTCGAACGAGCGGATCGTCTCCTCGCGCGACGTGTAGTTGCCGGGGAAGCCGGTGAACTGCTCGGCGACGAAGAACGGCTGCGACAGGAAGCGCTCGATCTTGCGGGCGCGCTTGACGACGATCTTGTCCTCTTCCGACAGCTCGTCGACGCCAAGGATCGCGATGATGTCCTGCAAGTCCTTGTAGCGCTGGAGGATCTGCTGCACCCGGCGGGCGACCTTGTAGTGGCGCTCGCCGATGAACTCGGGCGACAGGATGCGGCTGCTGGACGCCAGCGGGTCGACCGCGGGGTAGATGCCCTTCTCGGAGATGCTGCGCTCCAGGTTCACCGTGCTGTCGAGATGGGTGAACGCGGTCGCCGGCGCCGGGTCGGTGTAGTCGTCGGCCGGCACGTAGATCGCCTGGATCGAGGTGACGGCGCCCTGCTTCGTCGAGGTGATGCGCTCCTGGAGCTCGCCCATCTCGGTGCCCAGGGTCGGCTGGTAGCCCACCGCGGACGGCATACGGCCGAGGAGAGCGGACACTTCCGAGCCGGCCTGCGAGAAGCGGAAGATGTTGTCGATGAAGAGCAGGGTGTCGACGCCGGTCTGGTCGCGGAAGTACTCGGCCATGGTGAGCGCCGAGAGGGCGACGCGGAGACGAGCCCCGGGAGGCTCGTTCATCTGGCCGAACACCATGACCGTCTGGTCGATGACGCTCTTGCCGGTGTCGCCGATCTTCGCTTCCTGCATCTCCAGCCAGAGGTCGTTCCCCTCGCGGGTGCGCTCGCCGACGCCGGCGAAGCACGAGTAACCGCTGTGGAAACGCGCCAGGCGGGCGATCAGCTCCTGGATGATGACCGTCTTGCCGACGCCGGCGCCTCCGAAGAGGCCGGCCTTGCCGCCGCGCACCAGCGGGCAGAGCAGGTCGACGACCTTGATGCCGGTCTCGAACAGCTCGGTCTTCGAGGAGAGCTGGTCGAGCTCGGGCGGCTCGCGGTGGATCGGCTTGCGTGCCTGGACGTTGACCGGTCCGAGTCCGTCGATCGGCTCGCCGACGAGGTTGAAGACGCGCCCGAGGGTCTCGATGCCCACCGGCACGGTGATCGCCGAGCCGGTGTCCTCGATGTCCACGCCGCGCCGCAGGCCGTCGGTCGAGCCGAGGGCGATGGCGCGCACGCGGCCGCCGCCGAGATGCTGGGCGACCTCGCACCAGAGCGTCTCGCGGATCGTCTCGCCGAGCACGGTGCGCTCCACTTCCGCGCGCAGGGCGTTGTAGATCCCCGGCAGATGCTCCTCGGCGAACTGGGCGTCGAGCGTCGAGCCGATGACCTGGGTTACCTTGCCGATGTTCCCATTGTGAAGCGATCCGTTTTCCATCGTGCTTTCCGATCTCTTGAAGGGCTCAGAACGGTCAGGACAGCGCGTTGGCGCCGCCGACGATGTCCAGGAGCTCCATGGTGATCTGCGTCTGTCGGGCGCGGTTGTACTCCCGCGTCAGACTCTTGATCATGTCCGCGGCGGCGTCGGTGGCGGCCTTCATGGCGACCATGCGCGCCACCTGCTCGGAAACCGCCGCGTCGGTGAAGGCCTGGAAGAGCCGCACCCGGACGGTCGCCGGCAACAGCTCGTCGAGGAGCTGCTTGGGGTCGGGGGAGAACTCATACTCGACGGCCCGGGTTGCAGAGGCGGGCATCGTCTCGCCTTCCCCAGCCCCCGTCGACTCGGTCGCGAGCGGCAGGAGCCGCACCACCACCGGCCGCTGCACGCCGGCCGAGAAGAACCGCATGTAGGCTACGTAGACCGAGGCGATCTCGCCCTTGATGAAGCGGTCCATCAGGGCGTTGGCGAGCGGCTCCACCTGGTCGAAGCGCACCTTCTCGCCGATGCCGGTGATCTGCTCGGCCATCGGCCGGCGCAGGAAGCGGAAGTAGGCGATGCCCTTCTTGCCCACCATGTGGACGTCGGTCTCGACCCCCTGCGCCTTCTGCTGCTCGATGTGGGCGGTGGCCGTGCGCAACACGTTGGCGTTGTAGCCGCCGCAGAGGCCGCGGTCGCCGGTGATCACCACCAGCGCGGAGCGCGGCACTTCGTCGTGCGTGTGCAGCAGCGGGTGGTCCACCGAGCCGGCGGCGCGCGACAGGTCCGCCACCAGCTCGGCGAGCTTCTCGGTGTAGGGCTTGGTGCCCACCGCGCGGTTGAACGCTGCCTGAAAACGGGCCGTGGCGATGAGCTGCATCGTCCGCGTGATCTTGCGGATGTTGCGCACCGCCTTGCGCCGTTTGACGAGGACTCGTCGATTCGCCATCGGATGCCTCTAAGCCGCTGCCTTCTTGTGCGTCTTGAAGTTGCGCATGATCCCCCGGATGCGCTCCGCGAGATCGTTCGACAGGTCTTTCGTCTTCTCCAGCTCGTCGACGATCTCCGGATGCTCGTCGCGGAAGTGCTTGAGCATGGCCAGCTCGAAGCTCGGCACTTCGGCGACCGGCAGGTCGTCGAGGAAGCCGTTCGAGCCGGCGAACATGGAGAGGATCTCGTCGTTGACGTTGTACGGATTGTATTGCGGCTGCTTGAGCAGCTCCACCATCCGGATGCCGCGGTCGAGCTGGCGCTGAGTGGCCGGATCGAGCTCGGTGCCGAGCTGGGCGAACGCTTCGAGCTCGCGGAAGGCCGCGAGGTCGAGACGCAGCGAGCCGGAGATCTTCTTCATCGCCTTGCGCTGGGCGTTGCCGCCCACGCGCGACACGCTGATACCGACGTTGATGGCGGGGCGCACGCCGGCGAAGAAGAGGTCGGGCTCGAGGTAGATCTGGCCGTCGGTGATCGAAATCACGTTGGTCGGGATGTACGCCGAGACTTCACCTTCCAGCGTTTCGATGATCGGCAGTGCGGTCATCGAGCCGCCGCTGTCTGGGAAGCGGTGCACCCGGTAGTTGTCCTTGTCGGTCAGCGAGGCGAGCCACGTCTCCGCCTTGTGCTTGCCGTGCGGCCGGTGGTAGAGGCCGTTCAGGTCGTCGGGCCGGTGGTCGGCCTGCGCTTTGAGCCCCTCCGGATGCCGGTAGGCGACCGCGCGGTCGCGGCTGTCGGCCGGCGTGTCCTTCGGAACGATCGCGTACTCGTCGCGCAGCTTGACGCTGCGCTCCAACAGGCGCGAGTGGAGGTAGAACACGTCGCCCGGATAGGCCTCGCGGCCCGGCGGCCGGCGCAGCAGGAGGGAGAGCTGGCGGTAGGACTGCGCCTGCTTCGACAGGTCGTCGTAGACGCAGAGCGTCGCCTTGCCTTCGTGGTACATGAAGTACTCGGCGAGCGCCGCGCCGGCGTACGGCGCGATGTACTGGAGCGGCGACGGGTCGGCGGCCGAGGCGGAGACGACGATCGTGTAGTCGAGAGCGCCCTTCTCGCGCAGCTTCTCGACGATGCTGACCACGGTCGATTCCTTCTGGCCGATGGCGACGTAGACGCAGATCACGTCGGCGCCCTTCTGGTTGATGATCGTGTCGAGCGCCACCGCCGTCTTGCCCGTCTTGCGGTCGCCGATGATCAGCTCGCGCTGGCCGCGGCCGATCGGAATCATCGCGTCCACCGCCTTGACGCCGGTCTGCATCGGCTCGGTCACCGGCTGGCGCTCGGCGATGCCGGGGGCCTTGAACTCCAGCGGCCGGAGGTAGGGCGTCTCGATGACCCCGCGGCCGTCCAGCGGGCGGCCGAGCGGATCGACGACGCGCCCGATCAGCGCCGGGCCGCAGGGCACGGAGAGCAGCTCACCGGTGCGGCGGACCTCGTCCCCTTCCTTGATGCCCAGGAAGTCCCCGAGGACGACCGCGCCCACCGAGTCCTCTTCCAGGTTGAACACCTGCCCGAACGCGCCGTTCTGGAACTCCAGGCGCTCGCCCGCCAAGGCGCCGGTCAGCCCGTAGATGCGGGCGATGCCGTCACCGACCTCGAGAACCTTGCCCACCTCGGAGAGGTCGACCTGCGTCCGGTAGCGCCGGATCTCTTCCGTGATGACCGACGCGATCTCGTCGACTTTGAATTTCATGAATGCTCCTCGTTCCTACTCTGCTGTGTAGGCGCTGCCGCTCCAGATTTCTTGGGACGAGCGCCGGTCCAGCGCCGCCCCGACCTGCTTCAGGCGGTGCGCCACGCTGGAATCGATCTTCTTGCCCTCGACCTCGACGATCATGCCGCCGATCAGGGCCGGATCGACTTTCTCGATGAGGTCGGGTTGCTTGCCTGTAAAGTGGGCGACGGTCGCGCGGAGGCGCTCGCGCAGCTCCGCGGTGAGCGGCACCGCGGTGCGCACCCGGGCGTCCACCAGCCCGTGCAGCGCGCGGTACTCCTGCCGGTAGGCCTCGGCGATCGCCGGCAGAATCCCCAGGCGCCCCTTGCGGTTGATCACCTGAAGGGTGTCCACCAGGAGGTCGCTGGCGTGGCCGCGGAACACTTTTTCGAGCACCGGCCCACGCGTCTCCTCCTCGATGAGAGGGCTGGAGAAGAACTGCGCAAGCGCGGGGTCGGCCGCCACGAGGCCCGCCAGATCGGCGATCTCGCCGAGCAGAGCGGCGCTCTCCCCCTGGGCCTCGGCCAGCTCCAGGATGCCCTTGGCGTAGATCCGCCCCAAGGTCATCGCCCGGTCATTGATGCTCGCCATTGCGCTTCCTTTCTACGTACCGGCTCGGATCACGCCTGCGGCGCGGCCGAGCTCAGCTCCTGGATCGATTCGGCGATGAGGCGCTCGTGATCCTGCGGCGTCAGCTCCTTGCGGATGATGATTCCCGCGAGGTCGGTCGCCATCTTGGCGGACAGGGCATAGAGCTGCTTGGTCGCGGTGTCGGTGGCGAGCTGGATCTCGCGCTTCGTCCGCTCGCGCTCCTTCTCCGCCTCCTGCCGCGCCTCTTCCAGGATCTTCCGCTTCACCACCTCGGCGTCGCGGCGGCCCTCGTCGACCATCGCGGTCACCTCGGTGCGCGCCTGCGCCAGCTTGTCCTCATACAGCTTCATCCGGGCGTCGGCCTCGTCGCGTTCCTTCTTGGCCTTCTCGAGCGACTCCAGGATGTACGACTCGCGGGCTTGCAGGCCCTTGAGGATCGGACCCCAGGCGAACTTGCCGAGGACGACCAGGACGAGGACGAAGATGACCACCGTCCACAGCGCGTTGCCGAAGTCGCCGGCGAAGGGGTTGTTGGCCGCCGCCTCGTGCTCCTGCGCCACGGCCGGAGCCGCCAGCGCCAGGGCGGTGATCAGCACAGTCAGAGCTCTCATCATCTTCTCGCTCATCGCGCGGTACTCTCGAGTCATTGCCCCTCCCCGCGGGGAGGAGGGGCGGGTGAGCAGATTTACAGGACCGCCAGCAGGGCGACGACGACGGCGAACAGCGTGGCGCCCTCGATGAGCGCCGCGGTGATGATCATCGCGGTGCTGATCTGGCCGGCCGCCTCGGGCTGGCGGGCCATCGACTCGACGGCGCTGCCGCCGATGCGGCCGATGCCGGCCGCGCCGCCCATGATCACCAGGCCGGCGCCGATCGCGCCGCCCAGCTTGCGGGCGCCATCCGTGGTCAGGAACGTGGCGTGCTCGGTGGCCGCGGCCGGAGCGTCGACACCGGGCACGGCGGCGTGCGCCGGGACCGAAGCGAACATCAGGACGAAGCCGAAGAACACCATCATCAACGCGAGTTTCGCAGCTCTCTTGCTCATCGAAAAATTCCTTTCACAAGTCCCTGTGGCCACCGTGCGGGGCCGGCAACCTCTCATCAGCTCGCCATCGCAGTCACGCCTCACGGCCCGATGCCCCGCGCGTTCCGGGCATGGCGAAGAGCAAAGTCTCAGTGCGCCGCCGCTTCTCCATGGCCATGGTCATTGCCGTGATGGTGGAACACCACCGACTGGCCGATGAACAGTGTGGTCAAGAACGTGAAGATGAACGCCTGGAGAAAGGCGACGAAGATTTCGAGCAGCGTGATCGCCACGCTGCCGGCGATCACCGGCACCGCCACCGTCAGGCCGCCGCCGACGCCCATCGCCGTGCCCGCGCTCAGGATGAAGCTGAGCAGCACCGCCAGCAGGATGTGGCCGGCCAGCATGTTGGCGAAGAGACGGACGGTGAGGGCGAAGATCTTGGCGAACAGGCCGACGATCTCGACCGGCACCAGGATCGGCGCCAGCCACAGCGGCCCGGGGCAGAAGTGCGAGATGAACTCCATCTTGCCGATGCGCAGGCCGTTGACCACCATCATCACCAGGGTGATCACCGCCATCGTGCCGGTCACCCAGACGTTGCCCGTCGCCGTGCCGCCCAGGTGGACGTGGAACAGCTTCGACACCGCCGCGACCGGCAGCAGGCCGAGCAGGTTCATCGTCAGGATGAAGAAGAAGACGGTCCAGATGTACTTGATGAAGCGGTCGGTGTGCTCGTGCAGGTTGGGCTGCGCGATCTCCTTGCGCAGATATTCGCAGACCGCTTCGAGGAAATTGGCGAAGCCGGTCGGCACCATGGCGCCGACCCCGGTCTTGGACCGGCGGCGGCCGACCAGCATCGGAATGAAGAGGATGAGCAGCAGGCCGCCCACGATCATCATCGTGATCTGGTCGGAGAGCACGGTGATCTTGCCGCCCGGGCTGAGCACCTTGCCCAGATTCGCCGAGGTCTGGATCAGCGGGTGCTGGACCACGTGCTCCAGCGGGCTCTCAGCCATCATCATCAAAGCGAGCATCATTCACGTCTCCCGTTGGTTCCTTCGCGCAGCGCGTACATCGTGTCGACGACGAGCAGCGCCGCGTAGCTGATCGCGATCCAGAGCAGCAGGGCCGTCCGTTCGAACCGGCCGCTCAGCACCGCCGCGGCACCCAGGACGAAGACCGCGGCCAGCCGCGCCAGCATCGCCATCAACACCGAATTCAATCGATCCGCCGGCGTCCCGCCGCGCCGCAGCGCGATCACCAGGCCGCCGAGCGCGGAGCCCAGAGCCCCCACGAGACAGCCGGCGAACAGGGCGGGCACCGCTCCCGGTCCACCCAGTTGCCGCGTCGGCACATACCCCGCTGCGATGATCAGCGCTGTGACCGCCGCAACCCAGGCCAGAAAGCGGAGATATCCGGGCGTCCCGGTCATCGCCGCTTGTCGCCGTTCGCGGCTTCTCTGGATGCGGTCAGCGACTGGCGAATCAAGTTGTACGTTCCGCCGACAAGCCCCAGGGCCAAGCCGATCAGCAGCCCCCAGGGGCCGGTGTGAAAGTGCCGGTCCCACCAATACCCGGCGAGAGTGAACCCGGCGACCGCAGCGGCAAGCTCGATGCCAATACCGGACAACTTCGTCCAGCTTTCTCTCTGTTGCGGTTCCTCAGCCATCGCGGGTCGCTCCGGACCGCCCGACTCACACACCATCTCTCCTCGGCGGGCGGAGCATAGCAACTTCCCCACCGCGGTTCAAGGGAGCTTGTGCCTTTTGTCACAAAGTCCCGGAAAGACCCGCTTACGTCGTCCCCGTCTCTCCGGTCAGGCGGCGAAAGCCACGGAGGCGTCGCGTCGTGGGGGTCGAGGCGGTCGGCGTCTCGGCGGGCCCGTTCCGACCAGGAGACCTGCCACCTCACAGCAGGCCCCAGCGCTTTTTGGCTTCCTCCTGTGAGACGACGCGGCCGCTTCGACGTCGGCTCTCGCCTCGGCCAGTCCGCCGTCGAAATCATCGTCATCGGGTTCATCGTCGAAGGGAGCGGCATCGAGAGGAACATGCGAAGCCGGTGCCGCGCTGAGTGCCTGGAGGACACGCGCGGCGGTAGGGATGTCTTGGGCGGTCAGCTCTTCAACCAGTTGGTGCAGGATGTCGCGCGGGCTCATGATCACCTCTGGCGTCTCATTCTACGCTCTCTATCAGAGATGCCGGGGGAGCTCGGCGCCTTCGAGGCCCGGTAGGCTGTCTGGGATAAGATCCCATGGCCAGCGCTGGAGAGCTCCAGCGCCTCTTCCAAACCGACCGAATCTGATCCGCATTCGGAGAAAAGCCATGCCGCGCCGCTTGGTGTCTTCCGCGCTCCTCCTGTTCCTCGTCCTGTCGTTGTCCATCGCCCCAGGCCGTGCGGCGGACGGCGCTCCCGACCACTTGGCGTGGGCGCGGCGGCTGGTCGCCGGCGTGACTCCGGAGACGAATCTCTATGCGTCGCGACCGACGGTCGTCACCTGGAGCGGAGTCAACGGTGCGACGGAGACGCGGAACCGGAGCGTCTGCAGCGCTCTGGTCGCTCACGTGCTGAGCCAGGCGTACGGCTACCGGGCCGCCGACTTCGCCTCCTGGCTGGGCGGCCGTTTCCCGCGCGCCGCCGGAATCCACGACGCCATCGCCGCCGGCCATGGCTTCGACCCCGTCCATCGGGTCGAAGACATCCGGCCGGGTGACGTGCTGGCGATCAAGTACCCGCCGGGGAGCCACCCGACCGGCCACGTGCTGCTCGCCGCCTCGCGGCCTGAGCAGCGGCGCGCGACGGAGCCGGTCGTCCCGGGCACCGTGCAGTACGAGCTGACGGTCATCGACTCGTCGCACACCGGCCATGGCCCCACCGATACCCGCCACTATGCGAAAGGCAAGTTCCACAGCGGCGTGGGAGAGGGACTCTTTCGCCTCTATGCCGGCCCGGACGGCAAGCTCGTCGCCTACTCCTGGAGCGTCACCAAGGCGTCCGAGGTCTACATGCCGAGCGAGCGCGATCTCGTGATCGGACGCCTGAATCACCAGGTCAAGCCGACCGGCCATCCCGGCCGGGTCGACGCCGAGCAGGGCGACGAGTCCGGCGACGACGACGACGCGGCGCCGGGCGGCTCGCGGTAGCGGCGAGATTTCCGTGTCCGAGCTCTGGTGGCCAGTCCCGGCATCGCGCGGTCACACTGCCCTGAAGCCATTCTCGTCGCCCACTACGTGCCAGAGCGGTGGCCCGGCGGGTAGGTCGAGAACAGCCTCACGGCCTTCAGCGCGCGCAACGACACGGCCTTCTTCCAACACTGTCTCGCAGGGGCCGCCAGCGCCAGCCCGGGCACCGCCATGGGACGGTTCCTCGTCGTCGGCAAGGAATGGGTTGCCGAAGGCCATGCGTCGAGTGCTGTTGGACGCCCAGGACCAGGGCACGCACTCGGTGTTGAAGTTGATCCGATGCTCTTTGAAGACCAACAGTCCAGAGGGCCATCTCATCCAATGCATCGGTGTGGCGAGGCTCACCCCGTGGAGGAGCGAGAGGATGGATGAAGGGTCGCGGCCGTCGGCGGCGACGAAGCTCCGAATCACGGCCGCCGCGTCGACCTGGGGGCGCGCGACCAACCGCAGAACCTTCCCGGGCCAGTCCTCGTGTTTGCTGCGGTTGAGCCTCCAGCCCGTCAGCAGGGCCAGCGCAGGACCGAGATCGGATTGATAGGCGTGTGCCGGCGTGGACCGCTCACCGACGGCGGCCACCGTCGGACCGTCGTAGTAGGGGCCGTGGCTGCCGCGGTGTCCCTCCTGGTCCCACCAGGGGACGGCTCCCAGGGCGAGCACAGCCGCGGAGGTCTCGAAATAACGGCCGGTGAGTCTCATCACCTCCGCGGCGAGGGGATGACCAGGCAGCTTCTGCGCCAGGATCCGAACGCCGGCGAAGGAGCCGATGAGAAAAGGCCAGTAGGTGGTGCTGCCGGTCTCGGTCCCCATCAGCCTGCCGAGGATCGCCTCGTCGGCGGCCGGCTTCTTCTCACCGACCTGGAAACGGAGAAGGTCGAGCAGCCAGTCCAGCGCCGGCCCTCCCCCATCAAGCCACACCTGACAGGCTGCGGCCATTACACTGTGATTCCAGCTCCCGGAACCGAGGAGAGCGCCGGTTGACCAATGTCTTGGAGCCCAGGCGGCCCACCGGCTCTCCCATCCGGAGAGACCATCCTTCCCCTGCGCAACCAGCCTCTGGAGCAGGAGAGGAGCCCAGGCCTCGACATGGCCCTCCTTATGTGACTTGTCGTCCATTCGGCCTCCGAAAGCTGCGTGATGGCTTAATTATACGCGCCAGATGAGCCGCGCGGCCACAAGCGAGCGCGATCTCGTGATCGGACGCCTGAACCACCAGTCAAGCCGACCGGCCATCCCGGCCGTATCGACGCCGAGCAGGGGGACGAGTCTGGCGACGACGACGCGGCGCCGGGCGGCTCGCGTTAGCGGTGAGATCTCAGTGCGTCTGGCCGGCCCCGGGCTCGCGGGCCCGGTAGAGGATGACCTGGACGGGCTCCAGGGTGACCAGGCCTTCGGGGATCATGGCGTCCAGCTCGGGCAGGAACGCCTCGATCTTCTCCTTCTCGTCGACGATCTCGATGACCATCGGCAGGTCTTCCGCCAGGCGCAGGACGCGCGCGGTATGAATCAGGTTGTGGGCGCCGAAGCCTTCGACGCCGCGCAGGACGGTGGCGCCGGCCAGGCCCTTCTCCCGCGCCCGCTGCACCAGCGCCTCGTAGAGCGCCTGGCCCTCCCAGCGGTCCGATTCGCCGACGAAAATGCGGACGAGGAGACCTTCGCCGGAGCGCTTCATCTGAGTCGGTCTGAGTCGGGCCTAATCGGTAAGGATGCGCAGCAGCGGCGACGGCGCGTCGCACAGGATGTCGTGGGGCACCGAGATGCGGTGGTCCAGGATCTCGACCTGCCGGCCGACCAGGTCGGCCAGGGTGGTCGTCGAGAGGATGCGCTCCACCGCCAGCTTCACTTCGAGGAACACTTCGCGGATGGCGCAGTGCTGCGGGCCGACGTCGATCTTGCACGGCAGCGCCAGGATCTGGTCGATCGAGGTGGTCTGCCCTTCGAGGATCATGAGGATCTGCTTCAGGCTGATCTCGGCGGCCGGCCGCTCCAGCACGTGCCCGCCGGCCGGTCCACGGTTGGAGTGGACGAGGCCTTCCTTGGAGAGCAAGGCCAGGATCTGGCGCAGGTAGGGCTCCGGGATGTCCTGATGGCAGGCGATCTCGTGGCTGGTGACCGGCCCGTGATCGCTGTGCATCGCGATGTAGAGCATCGCGCGGATCCCGTACTCGCCTTTTGTTGAGATTTTCATCGTGAGCTGGCCGGAAGACGTTCAGTCTATCACGAGCAGGCCGGGCAGTGGCGTCAGATCGCGCAGATCGCCGCCGCCTCGGCGGCGGTCGAGGTGGAGGGCGCGCAGGCCGGCCGCGACCGCCCCCTCGGCGTCCTCCACCTTGCCGTCGCCGACGTGCAGGGCCGCCGCCGGCTCCACCTTGAGGCGGCTCAAGGCGGAGAGGAAGATTCGGGGGTCCGGCTTCTCGACGCCCACCTCGGACGAGTAGACGATCGCGTCGAACGACTTCGCCAGGCCGAGGCTCTCGAGGAGGTCCGGCAGGCGCGGGTCCCAGTTGCTCACCACCGCCAGCCGCAGACCGCGGGCACGGAGCGCCGCCAGTACCGCGGGCACCTCAGGAAAGACCTCCCAGGCTTCCGGCGTCGCGAAGCGATGGAACAGCTCGGCGGCGGCGAACGGCGACGGCGGCGGCACCTCTAGGCGCTCGCACATCCGTTCCAGGAACCGCTTCCACCAGCCGCGCGGGCCGCCGGGATAGGCGGTAAAGCGGTCGCGGCCGCGCTCGGCGAGGCAGGCGAGCTCCTGCCACACCTCGCGCACCAGGCGCGCCGCCGCATCCGGAGTCACCGTGACTCCGTGCCGGCCCAGCACCTCGGCATACAGCTCGCCGAGGCGCGGCGAGTGGATCAGCGTATTGGTGACGTCGAACGTCACGGCCTCGATCATCGGCGCCATCCGGACCAGGATATCGCACCGCCGTTGCGCAGTTGTGGTAGCTTTTCGCGTCAATGCTCTCCCGATTCGCTCCGACCCCGCGGGCCGCGGCAGCCCTGCTCCTCTTCTCCGCCTGGCTCGCCCTCCTCTTCACGGGCCACGCCGGACGAGGAGCCGTCCACCTCCTCCTGCTCGCCGCCCTGGCCGCCTTCCCCTGGAAGGCGACGGCTCCGCCGGCAGCGCCGCCGTCTCCACCTTCCTGAGAGCCTTGAGGCATTGATAACCCTCACCATGAGGGTTATCATCTTGATGCTGGTCAGATTGAAATCCCTCATCATGAGGGATGGAAATCAGATATCCCTCATGATCTTCACGCCGCCGACTCTCGATTCGCAGGAACGGAAGGTCCTCGATCAGGTCGAGACCTTGAAGAAGGAGCTCGCCTTCTCGATCACGCCGAGACGCTGGGGCGGCCTTCTGCGGCGGAGCACTTTCGCGCGCGCGGTCCAGGGATCGAACAGCATCGAGGGCTACAACGTCACAGTGGACGATGCCATCGCGGCGGTCGCGGGCGAGGAGCCGCTCGACCCGAAGAACGAGGCCTGGTTCGCGGTCGAGGGATATCGCCTGGCGATGACCTACGTTCTCCAGAAGGCGGGCGATCCGTATTTCTCGTACTCCGGCGATCTGCTCCAGTCGCTCCACTTCATGATGTTGAATCACGACCTCACCAAGAACCCCGGCCGGTGGCGTCCGGGTTCGATCTTCGTCCGCGACGACGGCACCGGCGAGCAGGTCTACGCCGGTCCTTCGGTGGAGTTGGTGCCGGCTCTGGCCCAGGAGCTGATCGACAGCCTGAACGACAAGGCGGATCAGACGCCGGCCATGGTGCGCGCGGCGATGGGTCATCTGAATCTGGTTCTGATCCACCCATTCTCGGACGGCAACGGCCGGATGGCCCGCTGTCTCCAGACGCTGATCCTGGCCCGCGCCGGTACCAGTGATCCGCAGTTCGCCAGCATCGAGGAGTATCTGGGCCGCAACACGCGCGACTACTACGATGTCCTGGCGGAGACCGGAGGAGGCTCCTGGCAGCCGGAGCGGGACACCCGCCGCTGGATCCGTTTCTGCCTGACCGCGCATTTCCGTCAGGCCACCACGCTGCTCCGCCGCTCGCGGCAGCTCCAGCGCATCTGGGATTCCCTGGAGATCGAGACGACGAAGCGCGGCCTGCACGAGCGGACCATCCTCGCGCTCGCCGACGCGACGGTCGGTCTCAAGGTGCGCAACGCCACCTACCGGGCGGTCGCCGAGATCTCAGACGGCGCAGCCGCCCGCGACCTCAAATCACTGGTCGACGCCGGCTTCCTGGTGCCGGAAGGCGAAAAGCGCGGCCGCTACTACGTCGCCGCACCGCTACTCCAGACGATCCGGGAGAACGCCGCCGAGCCCAAGAGCGTTCCGGACCCGTTCAAGGAGTAGGCGTCTCCGCCAAATCCAGATCCTGATATCTGAATCGCTCCAACCGCGTCTCCTGTCCTCCTCGTTGGACGGCGATCGGCTGCTGGAAGATGGGACCGGCGTGGACGAAGGTGTGGAATTCGCCGTTTTCGCCGCAGGGGTCGACTTCCGGGGGCAGGTCGCGCAGGAGGGTCTCGTCGAAGGCGCGGCCGGCGAAGGAGGCGTCGAGGGTCTGGGTGTCGACGCAGACGAGGATCGCCGCAAAGCTCTGGGCGATGAACTCCCGGGCCAGCTCCGCGGTGTCGCGGCCCCAGACCGGAAAGAGGGCTTCCATGCCGGCGCCGGCGAGCTTGGTTTCGCGGTAGACGCGGATGTCTTCCAGATAGAGGTCTCCGAAGGCGACGCGGCGGATGCCGCGCTCGCGGTGCGGCGCGAGGGCCTCCGCCATCCTCTCTTCATAGATCTCGTTGGTGCAGTCCGGAGGAATCCAGATGATGTGGAGCGGCAGGCCGGCCGCGACCGCCTGGCGCTCCAGGAGAGTCCGCCGGACGCCGTGCATGCTGATGCGGTCGTACTCCTCGGTGACCGTGGTCAGCAATCCGGCCACTTCCACGCCCGGTGTCTGCCGCAGGGCGTGGAGAGACAGGGAGCTGTCCTTGCCGCCGCTCCAGGAGAGGAGGACGGGCTCGCTCAAGCCGCGAGCGCCTCGACCGGATTGGCGAGCACGCCGAGACCGGGGATCTCGACCTCCAGCCGATCGCCCGGCACGAGCGGACCGACGCCGGCCGGGGAGCCGGTGAGGATGATGTCGCCGGGCAGGAGCGTCATCATCTTGGATGTGTAGACCAGCAGGTCGACGATCCCCCAGGTCATGTCGCGGGCGTGGCCGCGCTGCCGCTCGGTGCCGTTGACCCGGGTGATGACTTCCAGATCCTCCGGATCGGCGCCGACCCAGATCGCCGGGCCGAGCGGGCAGAAGGTGTCGAACGACTTGGCACGGGCGAACGTCGGGTCCTTGCGCTGAAGGTCACGGGCGGTGACGTCGCAGGAGGCGGTGATGCCGAGGATCGCGCGGCGCGCCTCGTCGGTCGTCGCCCGCTTGAGCCGCGCTCCGACCACGACCGCGATCTCGCCCTCGTGCTCGACCCGCTGGCTCTCGGGCGGCACGATCACCGCCTCGCCGGGGCCGATCAGCGACGTCGTGGCCTTGAGGAAGATCACCGGCTCGGCCGGCATCGGGTTGCTCAGCTCCTTGACGTGCTCTTTGTAGTTGCGCCCGATCCCGACGATCTTCCCCGGGATGACGGGAGCCAGCGGCGCTGCCGGAGATGCCGGAGCCTCGCCGAGGCTCCAATCCTCGCGCGGCGTCTGGAACGGGTCGGACCGCAGAATCCGGAGCGCCCCGCCGGGCGTCTCCGCGACAGCAAATTGGCCGGGTGCGACGCGGTAGAGGAACATGGCAGCCGATTCTAATCGCCGCGAGGCTGTTTCCTCCACCGCGGCGCAATGGCACCGGCAGAGAGGCTATAGTGGAGGGGCAGGGTATCAGCTCTCAGAGAGGAGCTTCCCAATGCGTCCCCTTCACCTGGAGCAGCACCGCACCGACCGCATCGGCTGGCTGCGGGCCGCGGTCCTGGGCGCAAATGACGGCATCGTCTCCACCGCGAGTCTGCTGTTGGGCGTCGCGGCGTCGCATGCCTCGCGCAGCAACATCCTGGTGGCCGGGGTTGCCGGCTTGGTCGCCGGCGCCATGTCGATGGCGGCCGGTGAGTATGTCTCCGTCCACTCCCAGGCGGACACCGAAAAGGCCGACATCGCGCTCGAGAAGAGGGAGCTCAAGGCAGACGATGCCGGCGAGCGCAAGGAGTTGGCCGCGATCTATGTCGCTCGCGGCCTGGAGCCCGAGCTGGCGAAACAGGTCGCCGACCAGCTCATGGCGCACGACGCGCTCGGCGCCCACGTCCGCGATGAGCTCGGCATCTCCACCGTTCTGAGCGCGCGACCGATCCAGGCCGCCTTCGCCTCGGCGGGCAGTTTCGCCGTCGGAGCCATCTTGCCTCTTCTGGTCACCGCCCTGGCTCCCCAGGCGGGGCTGATCTACCTCGTTCGGGAACCTCTCTCGTTTTCCTCGCGCTCCTGGGCGGAGTGGCTGCGGGCGCCGGTGGGGCGCCGGTGGCTGTGGGCGCCCTGCGCGTCACTTTCTGGGGCGCGCTGGCGATGGCCTTGACGGCCGGCGTCGGAGCGCTGTTCGGAGCCTCCGGATAGACTCACTTATGACAAAAAAGAGAAAGAAAATCTTCCTGGGAGCCTGCCTCCTTCCGCTGCTGATCGTCCTGACTCTCGGCGCTGCCCCGCCCCTCCCGCCGTCTCCGGGAGGCATGCGCCCGAGCGACTCACCCAAAGACTACACTCCTCAGCTCACGCAAAAGGCAGCGACGGGCCTTCCCCTGATCGCGGCTCTCAAGCGCTATCACGAGGAGCACGGCTATTTCCCGGCGAAAATAACCGCCCTCGCTCCATATCTTCCCAGCCCCAAGCCCTCAGCCGCCAGACCCGAGTGGCGCGACTGGCACTACACCCAAGGCAAAAACGGCGCCACCTACTATCTTGCTATCGGGTTGGGCTGGGACCCGACCTTGAATTATCACTTCGACGGACATCACGGGCAGTGGGTGTTCAATCCCGGCGACGGAAGCGATGAAACGTTCCTCGACCTGAATCCCTGACGGAGAGCTCTTGCGGCGCTGGGAGCGACACCGCACACGGTGGGTCTTTCTGAGCGTGCGCCTGCTCTTCCTCCTGCTGCTGGTCCCGGCGATCGTGCTGAACGCGCGTCTCTACGCCGAGCCTGAGCAGGAGGGCGTGCAGGCGCAGCTCCGGTTTCTGCGCGCCGCGCTCGACCGCGGCGCCGCGCACCGGATGCAGACGCTCTTTCCGGAAGGGTTTTTCTTCACCCACGAGCTCTACGGCCTCGCCTGGATCGATCAAGGGCTCGCCGTGCCCGCCGGCGATCCGCTCCGCCGCGAGGCCCTCCACGAAGCGCGCCAAGCGCTCGCCCACGTGGTCTCGGAAGATGGACGCCGTCCATTCAGCGCCACGATCGATCCGCCCTTCGGCATCTTCTATGAAGGCTGGAGCAACTGGCTGCATGCCGGCCTGCTGCACATCGAATCTCCGGCGGAGCGCGATGCAGCGGACGTCGCCTCGTTCGAACAGGATTGCGACACCATCGCAAAAGCGTTCGACAGCAGTCCGACGCCATTTCTCGTCTCGTACCCCGGTCAGGCCTGGCCCGTGGACAGCGTCGTCGCCATCGCCTCGCTGCGCGCCCACGATGCCATCCTTCCCCCTCGCTTCGGAGCGACCATCGACCGCTGGCTGATCGAAACCAAAAAGCGGCTCGATCCAAAGACCAGTCTCATTCCGCACCGCGTCGATCCGTTCACCGGCCAGCCGCTCGAACCCGCGCGCGGCACCTCGCAATCCGTGATCAACCGATTCCTCGTCGAGATCGAGCCTGCCTGGGCCGGTGAGCAATACGAACGATTCCGTCGAACCTTCGTCGTCACGCGTCTCGGCCTTCCCGGAGTGCGTGAATTTCCGGACGGCGTCGACGGCAGCGCCGACGTCGACTCCGGTCCGCTCCTCCTCGGAGTCAGCATGTCCGCCAGCGTCGTCGCCGCCGGAGCCGCCCGCCTCCACGGCGACCGCGAGCTCGCCACCGCGCTCTACGGAACGATGGAATCGCTCGGCCTGCCGCTCACCCTCAGCGGCCGGAAGCGCTACGCCCTCGGCATCGTCCCGGCCGGCGACGCCTTTATCGCATGGTCTAGTGGAGCGCAGCGCTGGATGCCGGGAGGCCCGGCGTCTCGCTATCCGCGCCGGCTGTCACCGGGCTGGCGGCTTCCTATGCATACCGTCACGGCGGTACTGTTTGGAGTCCTCTTCTGGGTGCTTTTTCTACGCCGAGGAAAATCGGACCAGGCTGACCGATGACTCGTCAGAGTTGACGGGTCACTGGTGAAGCCTGACGAGTAACCCGGCAGAGTTGGCGGGTCATTGGCGAAGACTGACGAGTGACCCGTCAGAGTTGGCGGGTCACCGGTGAAGTCTGACGAGTAACCCGTCAGGGTTGCCGGATCACCGATGAAGCTTGCCGAGTGACCCGTCAGAGTTGGCGGATCATCGGTGAAGACTGACGAGTGACGCGTCAAAGTTGGCGGGTCATCGGTGAGGACTGACGAGTGACGCGTCAAGGTTGGCGGATGACCGGTGAACGCTGACGAGTAATCCGTCAGAGTTGGCGGATCACCGGTGAGGCTTGGCAGTGACCCGTCAGAGTTGGTGGATGACCGGTGAAGGCTGACGAGTGACCCGCCAGGGTTGACGGGAGACCGGTCGGGCCGACGTTCCGGTCGAGCACGATCACGTCTCGAAGTCGGCTGGACGGGCTGGCTCACCGCGCAGCTCGGGTACATCTTGAGTGAGTCCCAACCCAGCGAAGCGGGCCGCGATGCGCGAGCCGAGGGCTGGAGAATCCGCCGGATCAACCGGCGTCGTCGGCTCGTACCAGATCTCGACTTCGTAGCCGTCCGGGTCGGCGAAGAAGACATAGGGCTCGCCGGGGCAGAATTCGCCCTGGCTCAGGATGGTGCCACCGGCCTGTTCGACCGCCTGCGCTGCGGCCCCGATGTCGGCCGGATCGGTGAGGCGGAAGCCGAAGTGGGCGATGCCCCCGGCTTGGCCGATCCGCTCCTTGCCTTCTTCGAATACCAGCACGTCGCGGCTGCCCGGCGTCTGCGCCTGGATCAAGCCGGCCTTGTTGTAGACCGCGACGACGCCGAACACCTCTTGGTAGAAGCGTAGCGAGCGCTCGGCGTCCCGGACCGCGAGCGCGACGTGGGGCAAGCCGTGCGTCTTCACCATGTGGGCCTCCCTTCCGACGGGTTACTGCTCCAAAGGCGACGGCGTGGGCTGGTCCGCATACAGACAAGCTCCCAGGAAAGAACGATCATACGCTACACTTACGTCAAATCGCCGATTGAAAGGAACCCATGAGCTGCCTCGGAGTCCATTTCGCCCTGACGCCGGAAGAGGTCGCCACTCTCGAATCATTCGAAGACGACCTTGACCGCCTTGCTTACTTGCAGGAGGACCTCGAGGACCGGTATTTCGACGAGGCCAAAGTTTTCATCGCCGAGAGCGACAAGTCGTGGGACGCGCTGCATCGAGCCCTGTCAGACGGACGCCTCTCGTGGACGGGCGGCTCCTATCCACTCAATCACGCGGTTCTTGGCGGCAAGTCGCTCTACGTACTTGCTGACTACATCATGAGCCTGAAGACCCCTGATCAGGTTAAGGAAATTGCTGCGGCGCTTGGCCCGATTACAGAGATCGAGCTCAGGCGGCGGTACAACCGGATCGATGCCAAAGACTTCGATGCCGAGCTGAGCGACGAGGAATTCAGCTATACATGGGAGTGGTTCCAAGGTGTCCGTGACCTGTATACGCGCGCAGCCGCTGAAAATCGTTACGTCCTCTTCACTGCCGATCAATAGCGTCTGATCTTCTATGGACCTCTTGACCGTCTGTGAGTGGCTCGGCCGTAGGCGGAGCGACTCTGAGATCGCCGAGCCAACTTGGGAGCAGGTCGAGGCCGCGATAAGGCGGCTTGACAACGACCGGTGGAACGACGTGTACCTCTATCCGGCGAGCTCCGACACAGAAACCTATCTTTGCGTCGGTGGAGGTTCCGGTCGCTACCTGGTTTCCGGATCGATCGGCAACGAGGTCTTCCCCACGGTTATCGATCCCGCAAACCCGGCCATCGAGGACGTCCCTCTCGTCGTGGGCGGCCAGGAAGGTCTCTATCCTGCGAACTGGATTGTCGACCTGACGACCGCCCTTGGTGCCTGCAAGGTCTACTACGACCTCGGTCACCCCGGAGGCGACATCACGTGGATCAACGCATAGGGCCGAGGGGAATCCCTTTGCCTACGACATCATTCGTGCTCCAAGGCAATGGCCGGCTGGCCGGATTTCTTGAGCCGGGCATTGAGCGCAGCCAGGTCTTTTGTCTTCAGGGTGGCCCAGGCGGTCTGGATGGTGGCGAGCAGGGGTTGGATCTTTTCGAAGCCGGTGACGGCGTCGGGCGTCGGTGCGCTGTCCGCTCCGTCGACGGCGTAGGCGAGCTTGTCGAGGGTGTCGCCGACGGTGCGCAGGCTGGTGAGCGCCGGCAAGGAGGGCGGACCGCCGGTGGGCGGTGTGCCGAGGATTTCGGCGGCTCGCGCCTGGAGGGCGTCCATGGCTTTGACAGTCTCCGGCTTGGCGCCTTTCTTCCGTTCGGCGAGAGCTTTGAGGAGCGTATCGTTTTCGTGGCCCAGAGTGGCGGCCTGGGCTCTCGCGTCTTCGATGCGCCGCGCGAGGGCGAATTGCTTCGCGAAATCTTCCGGATGCAGGGTCAGGCGCGGATCAGACAAAACGGTGAGTGTTTGCGTGTGACGGACGCCGTCGACGTCGAGCACGACGGTGTAACGGCCCGGCGGCGCCCAGACTCCGTCGCCGGCTCCTCGGCGGCGCCGTCCTTCGGTGAGCGCGGGCGGCAGCGCGTAATGGAGCGGCCAGACAAAGCGATGCATGCCCGGTGTGGTGGAGAGGACGGAAGGCGGCGCCACCCATTCCGGCGCGGTGCCGAGCTTGGCGAGATCCGGCTTGGTGAGCGGATCGTCGCTGCGGTAGGCGCGCACGAGGGTGCCCTTTTCGTCGCGGATCTCCAGGGTGATTGGTCTCTGCGCAGCGGTTTTCAGCGTGTAATCGAGGAAGGCTCCGGCGGGCGGATCGGGTGCCGTGGCTTCATCTTTCGGCATCGGTGAGCCGGCGGGGCCGGTCGGACGCTGGCGGACGGCCGGCGTTGGCGCGAACAGCCAGGAGGCGGATTGTTCGACCTCGGCATTGATCTGACGGAGCGGGCTCACGTCGTCCAGAACCCAGAACGCACGACCGTGCGTTGCGATCACGACGTCGGCATCGTGCACTTCGATGTCTCGCACCGAAGTCACCGGCAGACCGTTCTGCAATGGCTGCCAGTGATCGCCGTCGTCGAAGGAGACGTAGACGCCTTTTTCGGTGCCGGCGTAGAGCAGGCCCTTGCGGACCGCATCTTCGCGCACGGCGTTGACGAAGCTGCCGTCAGGAATTCCCTGGGCGATCAAACTCCAATGCTGACCGCCGTCGTGCGTGCGATAGATGTACGGCTTGAAATCGTCGATGCGGTGGCGGTCGATCGCCGCGTAGGCGGTCTCGGGATCGAAATGCGAGGTGTCGAGAATGCCGACCTTCGACCACGGCGTGAGCGCCGAGGGTGTGATGTTCGTCCAGTGTTGCCCTTCGTCTTTCGAACGCCAGATGAGACCGTCGTCCGTGCCCACCCAGAGATCGTGATCGGTCAGGCGGGACGGCGCAATGGCATAGATCACACCGCGGCGCGGGCTCGGATCGTCGGCGTCGGCCGCGGTGACCGGATCGAGTGTTGCCGGTGTGCCCGGATCTTCGCGTGTCAGATCGGGACTGATCACCGTCCAATGCGCGCCGCCGTCCTCGGTGCGGAAGAGCCTTTGATGGGCGAAATAGAGGACGCGCGGATCGCGGCGCGAAAAGATCAGCGGCAGCGTCCATTCGTCGCGGTAGCGGTCCGGATAGGCGAGCGTAGGATCGACCGACTGCATCTGCCCGGTGCGGAGATCGAGCTTGTCGACACGGCCGCCGAAGAGAGTTTGTGGATCACGCGGATCGGGCGCCACGTTGTCGCTCTCGCCGCCGGCCGCGGTTTCACGGAAGGCGGTGAGATTGATGCCGTCCAGATTGTTCGTGCGGCTCGGCACTCCGGCGGCGCCGGAGTCCTGTTGCGATCCATAGACCCAGTAGGGGAAACGGTTGTCGGTGATCACATGATAGAACTGGCCGATCGGCTGGTTGTACCAGGAGCTCCACGTGGCGCCGCCGTTGAGCGAAATCACCGCGCCCTGGTCGACGCCGAGCATGCGCCGCTCCGGGTTCTGCGGATCGATCCACAGGACGTGATAGTCGTCGCCGCCGGGCGCGCCCTTGGCCGGAATGAACGCCACGCCCGCGTCATCCGATCGATAGAGGTTCGTATTGCAGGAATAGATCACGTCGGCGTTTTTCGGATCGACCGTGATGCCGGAGAAATACCAGCCGCGCCCCCAGATGCGGCGGTCGCCGCTGCCGTGCGTCCACGTCGCGCCGCCATCTTCCGAGCGATAGAGGCCGCCCTCGTCGGCGTCGACCATCGCATAGACGCGCTGCGGCTTGGACGGCGCCACGTCGAGGCCGATCCGTCCGGGTTTCGCCGGAAAGCCGTGGCCGGTGAGCTGCGTCCAGGTGTCGCCGCCATCGGTCGATTTATACAGCCCGCTGCCGGGGCCGTTCGACGGCGGATAGACGTTCCACGGCGTGCGCCGTGTCTGCCAGAGAGCGGCATAGATCACTTCCGGCCGGCCCGGCTCGAACACGAGATCGGTCGCGCCGGTATTGTCATCCTTGCCGAGCACCTTCTCCCAGGTCTTGCCACCGTCCTTCGAACGGAAGACGCCGCGCTCGGCGTTCGGTCCGTAGGGATGGCCGAGCGCCGCCGCGTAGACCAGATCCGGATTGCGCGGATGGATCAGGGTCTTGCCGATCTGCTGCGAGTCCGTGAGGCCGATGTGGCTCCAGGTCTTGCCGCCGTCCGCCGACTTGTACATGCCGTCGCCCTGCGAGATGTCCGACCGCATGTCCGCCTCGCCGGTGCCGACGTAGAGGATGCGCGGGTCCGACGGCGCCACGGCGAGCGCGCCGATCGAGCCGATGGGCTGGCCGTCGAAGATCGGCTTCCAGGTGCGCCCGGCGTCGTTCGTCTCCCAGACGCCGCCGTTGACGCTGCCGAAGTAGAAGTGCTCCGGCTGCCCGGGCACTCCGCTCACGGCGAGCACCCGGCCGCCGCGGAACGGACCGATCAGGCGCCAGTGCAAATCCTGAAAGAGAGACCGGTCGATGGGATCGGCGTCTGCGAAAGCAGTGGACGCGACGAGGCAGAGAACGACGGCCAACAGACGACGCAAACGCATGAACAGCCCTCCGTGTGGGAAGCAGCCAGAAACTCAGCGGCCTATCATATGGCCTTGCGGCAGTCCTACGGCACGAACAGCTCAAGCCGTACCGAATACACCACCGACTCCCCTGGATCGAGCAGCGCCATTCCGGTATCCGTGTTCGCCTCCCACTGGCGGCCGAACGGATCGGCCCAGTTGAGCTGCGGCTCGACGGCGAGAAAAGGCGCGTCCGGCGGACCGTAGACCTGCACGGCCTGGATGGCCGGCGATGTCGCGACGATCCGCAGGCCGTAGGAGGCAGCCGGATCGATCAACTCGGCGGTGATGGTTCCGTCCGTCGACCGGTCGAGATCCACGAAACAGTCGTCCAGCGGAAGCGCATCGAGCGATCGGCCACTCGGTGCCGAAAAGTCGAAGGGCGTTCCGGCCACCGGTACGACCTCGCCGGTGGGCAGGCCGTCTGGATTGACCAGGACCCGCTGATGCGCCGGAAGATGGAGACGTGCCTGCTCGCGGCGGCCACTCGGCACGATGAAATAAGGGTGCCAGCCGATGCCCATGGGCAGGGGCCTTCTTGGATCACTGCCGGCGTTCGTGGCCGTGACGGTCAGCGTGAAGGATTCGCTCCGCAGGACGTTCTCGCAGCGGACATCGGTCTGCGAGAGCCACCGGCCTCCGAAGTCGCCGGCGTGGAGGGATGCCGTCGCGCGGTCTTCCTCGTCCTTCGCAGTCTGTTGGACATCGTCCATCCGCGCGGCGAGCAGCAGACCGTGGATGGCGTAGAGCTCTCCACCCGGTTTCCAGTGGCCGCCGTTCGCCGGAAGGTGGACCGTGCCTCCGAGGATCTTAGCCTCGATCGTCCGGCGGTCTGGCGAGAGCGTGCCGCGGATGCGGTTGGCGTAGGGGAGCAGGATCGCGCCGCCGAGGAGGAACGACGCGTTGCCGGCGAAGTCTTCCGGCATCGCGAAGGTTTCCTGCGGAGAGGGCGCGTGAAGCAGATTCGTCGCTCCGCAGCCGGGGAGATGCGCGGTGATCTGCAAGGTCATCATCCCCCGGTCCGGCAGCAGGTCCGCGCTCAGGAACGCGGGACGGCCCGGGTCCGCCGGCCGCGGCCTTTGGAGGGTGACGACGTTCATCCAAGCCCGGCTTCGAACGCGGCGACGTCCTCGAAATAGCGGCGGGCAAGATCCGGCGAGGCGGGGTTGGTGTAGATCTCCGCCACCGGATTTTCGATCAGCCGCACGATCGCCGCCGCCACCTCCTCGACCGTCTGCGGCTTCATCGGGCTCGCCGGCGGCGGACCGGAAGGCGGACCGCCGATCGCATTCTTCGCAAAGTCGGTCAGGACGACGGCCGGCATGACGAGCGAGACGTGAATGCCCGGATACTCCCGGCGGAGATCCATCCGCAGATTGGCGGTCAATGAGTTGAGCGCCGCCTTGGCCGCGCTGTAGATCGAGCGGACGGTCGCCACCGGCACACGGCTCAGGAACGACGAAACGTTGATCAGATGGCCGGCGCCGCGCTGCTGGAAATGCGGCACGATGGCCTGCATTCCATAGAGAGCGGATTTCAGATTGACGCTCATGATCTCGTCGACGTCCTCGTCGGTGAGATCCATCACCTTCTTGCCGATGCCCCGCCCGGCGTTGTTGATCCAGACGTCGACCTCACCGAAGAGGTCGATGGCGCGATCGCGCAGGTATTCGACGTCCTGCCGATTCGTGACGTCCGTCGCGACAGTGATCGTTCGGGTGCCCGACTGCCGGGCCACCTCCGCAAGCTCTTTCTCCCGGCGCGCCGCGAGGACGAGGCGATGCTTCTGAACGCCGAGCTGGCGCGCCAGCTCGGCGCCGATGCCGCTGCTCGCGCCGGTGATGACGATGACTTTGCTGCCGTTCATGATTTCTCCGCGGCGTAGGCGAACGCCGGCTCGCCTTCGGCGAGATCGAGCCGGGCCTCCTCGGGCGTGCCGAACACGCGCGCCCGTTCGTCGTCGAATTCGCCTTCCCAGCGGGCGACGACGCAGGTCGCCATGCAGTTACCGATCACGTTGACGCAGGTGCGGCCCATGTCCATCAGCTCGTCGACGCCGAAGATCACGGCGACGCCGATCGGTCCGATGTTTCCCGGCAGGAAGGTGCTCGCCGTGGCGAGCAGGATCACCAGCGAGGCGCGCGGCACGGCGGCGACGCCTTTCGAGGTCACCATCAGCGTCAACATCATGATGATCTGGCGGCCGAGATCCATGTGCTGCCCGGTCGTCGCTTCCGCCGCCTGGGCGATGAACACCGACGCCATGGCGAGATAGAGCGTCGTGCCGTCGAGGTTGAAGCTGTAGCCGGTCGGCATGACGAAGCCGACGATGCGCGGCGGCACGCCGAGGCGTTCCATCAATTCCATCGCTTTCGGCAGCGCCGACTCGCTGCTCGTGGTGGCGAAGGCGATCGTCGCCGGCTCGCGCACCGCGCGCAGGAACTTGCGGATCGGAATGCGGAAGAGCACGGCGACCAGGCCGAGCACCAGGACCAGAAAAATGGCCAGAGCGAGATACAGCGATCCGATCAGCTTTCCCAGGTTGACCAGCACGCCGAGGCCGTGCGTGCCGATGGTGTGGGCCATGGCGGCGCCGACGCCGATCGGCGCGAACATCATCACATAGCTGGTGAAGCGGAACATGATCTGCGACAGGCTGTCCATCGCGCGGAGGATCGGCTTGCCCTTCTCGCCGACTGCCGAGACGGCCATGGCGAAGAGCACCGAGAAGGCGACGATCTGGAGGATGTCGCCGCGCACCATGGAGTCGACGATGCTCGCCGGAAAGATGTGGACGATGGTCTCGATCAGCGTCTTCGGATGGTTCTCGGCGATCTTCATCACCTGCTCGCCGGCCGCCGGGGCCAGCGCGACGCCGACGCCGGGCTTGGTCAGGTTGACGATGGCCAGGCCGATGAACAGCGCGATCGTGGTCACGATCTCGAAGTAGAGCAGCGCCTTGGCGCCCATCCGCCCGACCTTCTTGAGGTCACCACCGCCGGCGATGCCGACCACCAGGGTCGAGAAGACGAGCGGCGCGATGATGGACTTGATAAGATTGAGGAAGATGTCGCGGAGGAAGTAGACCTTGTTTCCCCAGTCCGGCCGGATCCATCCGATGAAGCCGCCGACGACGAGGCCGACCATGATCCAGGTGGTCAGCGAGAGGCGGTACCAGGGCTTGCGGGGTGACACGGACGTCACAGTCTCGTCGGCCATTCAGGGTCTCCAGGGCCAGTATTCTCCGGCTGGCGGAGGGATGGTATCATCGGCCGACATTTCGCAGTCCAGCAACCATCCATGGGCTCGGAGGGCAGGACGCTGGTCTTGCCCCGCAGTTGGCCCGCAGGATGGATAGGTATGGAGTGAGTCGACATGCACGTCAATCCGATCATCTTCATCACGACCGTCATCCTGATCATCGTCTACGTGCGGATGCAAATGAAGAAGAAGGCGGCGATGCCGAAGAAGCCCAAGTTCGGCGCCGGCGTTCCGCCCAAGCCGGCCGCGCCGCGTCCGCCGAAGGTGGAGAAGCCGCCGGAAGAGGTCTTCATGGATCTGCGCAAAAGCGCCTTCGCCTCAGACCCCTCGGCGATGGGCATCAGCGTCCAGGAGAACGAGGCCTATGGCAGCCTGATGGAGCTGGGCATGCCGAGCTCCATCGTCACCCTCATCTGCTTCGCCAACGGCGACGCGAGCTTCTGCTACCAGGCGGGTGGCGGCATGACCGGGGGCGGCGTCCACGAGCGCGTCCGCCAGGCGGCCAAGCAGTTCATCCTGCTCGCCGAGAGGGCGCTCCCCGAGCTGGCGCCGGCCACCGAGCAGCCGCTGCCGCAGCCCGACACCGTGCGCTTCTACGTGTTGACCCCGAAAGGCATCTTCACCAGCGAGGTCTACCGGGAGGACCTGGCGGATCCGCAGAGCCCGCTCGGCGCGCTGTTCTACGCCGGCCAGGAAGTAGTGACCGTGATGCGCCAGGTGCAGGCGCAGCGGGCGACCTGACCTCTTTGGTCTCTCGCGTTGGTTCTTTGAAACGTTTCGGCTCCCGGCGTCACTTGCGTAGGGAGCCCCAGTTCTTCTGCCCCGGGAGGAAACCTCTTGCGCCAACTCGGATTCCGCATCGCGACGCTTCTCGTTCTCGTCTCGGTTCCGCTCGCCGCGCTGCCGCTCCGCCGGCCCGCCCCCGCGGCGCCGGCCCTGGCGCCGGGTGAAAAGGCCGTCTACATCGTGCAGTTGCGGGAGGCTCCACTGGTCCACGCGCCGGCCGCGGCGTGGGCGGCAGCGGCCGAGCCCGGCCGGCCCCGGAAGCTCGACGCCGAGGCTCCGGGCAGCCGGCTCTATCTCGACCAGCTTCGCGGCCGCCAGGACGAAGCGCTCGCCGCCTTCAGCCGCGCCGCCGGCCGGACGATCGGGCCGCTCTACCGCTACTCCCTGACTCTCAACGGCGTGGCCGTCGAGCTGACCGGCGAGGAGGCGGAGGCGCTCGCCAAGCTGCCGGGCGTCGTGCGGGTGCAACGCGGCAGCCGCCTCCACATCGCCTCCGACGCGGGGCCTGCCTGGACCGGAGCGCCCGGCATCTGGGACGGCAGCGGCACCGGCGGCCTGCCCGGCACACAGGGCGAGGGGATCGTGATCGGCGTCCTCGACACCGGCATCGCCCTCGACCACGCCTCCTTCGCCGACACCGGCGGAGACGGCTACAACCATACCAACCCCCGCGGCTCCGGAAACTACGTGGGCTGGTGCAATCCGTCCAATCCCAACTACGATGCGACGCTTCACTGCAACGACAAGCTGATCGGGGTGTGGAGTTGGGAAGATTCCGGCAACAACCCGCGCGACGATCAGGGCCACGGCACGCACACCGCCAGCATCGCGGCCGGCAATCACGTCACCGCGACCCTGGCGGCCGGGCTCAGCCGGCAGATCTCCGGCGTCGCGCCGCATGCCAACCTGATCGCCTACGACGTCTGCGACGGCGGCTATTGCCCGAGCTGGGTGCTGGTGGCCGCGGTCGATCAGGCCGTCGCGGACGGCGTCGACGTGATCAGCCTGGCGATCGCGGAGTACGACAATTCTCCGTGGTTCGACTCGGTCTCTCTGGCGCTGTTGAGCGCGCGCGGCGCCGGAGTGTTCGTGTCCGCCGCGCTCAGCGACGGCTACCAGATCGGCAGCCCCGCCGACGCTCCCTGGGCGCTCGGTGTGGCGGCGACCAGTCACAACCGCCGTTTCGTGACCACCCTGGCTGGCTTGGCGGGCGGCTCCAATCCGCCCGCGGATCTGCCGGGACGCGGGATTACCGCCTCTTTCGGGCCGGCGGCGATCGTCTCGGCAGGCGATTTCTCCGCCTGCGCCTCTCCTTTTGCGGCCGGGACCTTCCATGGGGAGATCGTGGTCTGTTCCTTCGATCCCGAGTTTGATTCGGAGATCACGATCGGACAGAACGTCCTGGCGGGTGGCGCCGGCGGCCTCGTCCTCGCGGAGGCTTTCAACTATGACTCGGGGTCTTTTCCGGTCGCCAACGTGCTGCCGGCGATCCGGATTCCTGCGGCGAGCACCTCGGCACTGTTCAACTGGCTCTCTTCCGGGACCGGCCAATCCGGCCGGATCACCGCGACCGCCGCGGTGCTCGATGCCACCTTCGCGGACCGGCTCTGGCCGTCCAGCCCCGAGGGCCCCGACTACTACAGTCTCAACATCTTGAAGCCGGACGTCGCCGCGCCGGGCCGGGAGATCCTCGCGGCGCACATCAATCCCACCGGCTTCGCCATCCTCAGCGGCACCTCGATGGCGGCCGCCCACTCGGCGGGTGCCGCAGCGCTGCTCACCGCGCTGCACCCAGGGTGGACGCCGGCAGAGATCCAATCCGCCCTTCAGACCACCGCCATGAACGTGACGCACGACGACGGCACCCCCACGGTGGCGTATGAAGTGGGCGGCGGACGGCTCGCCTTGAGCGCCGCCGCGCGCGCCGGCCTGGTCCTCGACGAGACCGCCCAGCATTTCCAGGACGCCGACCCGGACAACGGGGGAGATCCGAAGACGCTGAACCTGGCCGGCCTGGTGGACGACTATTGCCTGCTGACCTGCACCTGGACCCGCACGGTGACCAGCACGCTCGCCGTGCCGGTCACGTGGAACGTCTCGCTCGTATTGCCCTCCGGCGTCGGAGGCAGCGTGACGCCCTCGTCGTTCACGCTCAATCCGGGCGCCTCGCGGACGCTCCAGATCACCATCAACGGCACGACAAGCCTCGCCGGCTACACTTATGAGCGCGTCGTCCTCACGCCGAACGCCGGCCAGGCTCCGGTCGCTCATCTTCCGATCGCAACCTACTGGGTGCCCCACTACCTGCTGTCCGTCCAGAAAGCCGGCACGGCCTCGGGCCGCGTGACCAGCAATCCGGCGGGCATCGATTGCGGCACCGACTGCTCGGAGCCGTTCGCGGACAGCACCAACGTGGCGCTGACCGCCACGGCGAATCCGGGATCGGTCTTCGTCGGCTGGAAGGGCTCCTTCTGTGACGGCGAAATCGCGACCACCTGTTCGATGCCGATGTATTTCGCCGCGACCGTCACCGCCTATTTCAATCCGCCGTCCGTGGACAAGGCGCTGAGCAATCAGACGGCGTTCAAGGATTCGATCAACGGACCGGTGTCCGAGGGCACCTGGAACTATTACTACGTCGACATCCCCAGCGGCACCGGCGAGCTCATCGTCGACGTCATCGACATGGATGGTTTCGCCGACCTCCTCGTCCGCAATGGAGCGAAACCGACTTTTTCGAGCTACGACTGCGCGACCTACGCCACCGGACTGCCGAGCCTGCGCTGCGTCATCAGCCAGCCGGCCGCCGGACGCTGGTGGATGGGAACCGTCAACGAAGACGAAGGAGTGGCGATCCACTATTCGATCCGGGCGAGCTGGGGCGCCACGAACGACCGGCAACTCGCCAATCACGCCCCGGTGAACGATTTCGTCAGCTCCCTGTCCCCCAGCGCGGGTTGGAAATATTATTACTTCGACCTCCCGGCCGGCAGCTCCGATCTCTCCACCACCCTGTCGAGCCTCTCGGCGGACGCGGACCTCTACCTGCGCCTGGGCGCCAAGCCCGACCGCACCAATTTCGACTGCTCCTCGGTCAACGCCAGCACGCTGCCGGAGCTCTGTTCCGTCGCGCATCCCGCCGCCGGCCGCTGGTGGATCGGCGTCAACAACTTCTCGCCCGGAACCGTCACCTACAGCGTGGTGGCGAACTGGACCGAAACCGTGACGCCGGCCGACTTCTATTCCGTCGCCCCCTGCAGACTGTTCGACTCGCGGACGGCGCAGCCCCTGGTCTCCGGCACCGCCCAGAGCGTCCAGGCGACCGGCTCCTGCCAGATTCCGGCCGGAGCCCGCGCGCTGTCGGTCAACGTCACCGTGGTCAGCCCGACGGCGGCGGGTTACCTCGTGCTCTATCCGGGCAACGAGGCGCAGCCGCTGAGCAGCACGGTCAACTTCCAGACCGGACAGGTGCGCGCCAACAACGCCATCCTGAAGCTCGATCCCGCGGGAGCCATCCAGGCCCTGGCGATCATCCAGGGCGCCGGACAGACCCACGTGGTCATCGACGTCAACGGCTACTACCAGTAGGAGAGATCCTCAACGGTTGAACGGGTATTCGTTGATCCAATGGAAGCCCCGGCTGGTCAGCAGGAACGACTTGCTGTCGGCCAGTCGGAGCTTCGCCTGGATCGTCTCGCCGTCCATCGTTCCGCTGACCGTCAGGAGACCGGGAGCCGGCTGCTGATAGGTGAAGTTCGATTTCGCGTTCGGATCCTCGCGCTTGGTCAGGACCATTGTCTTCTTGACCGGATCGAGCACGAGATTGAAGCGGCGGCGCGAGTCGTTCACGAGCTGGATGCTCATGCCCGCCTGATGATCGAACACCATCCGCCGCCAGCGGGTGGCATCTGTGAAGACCGGTGGCCGCACGGTTCCATTCACCACGATCTCCTCGACGTTCCACACGCCGCGCAGCGGTGACCGCGGCGCCAGGTCGCCATAGGCCGTGCGGGTCTGTTGCGCTCCGATCAGTGACAGGACGGTGTAGGCGGCGACGAACAGACCGCGGAAGATCAGCGCTCCGCGGCGGAGGCCCGGACGGGCAAACAGCGGCCGGAATTCCACCGCTTCGGGTGTGCGGTTGAGGACGAAGAAGCTCACCAGCCGCCGCACGTCGGGCGCGATCACGAAGACCGCCATCACCAACAGGTGGGTCGAATAGAGCTTGACCGGCACGTCGAACGCGTAGTTGAGCATCACGATGTTGCTGACCACGGCGAGGCTCACCAGCCCGCCCAGCAGCCGGGTGCGGCGGGTGGTGAGGAGCAGGCCGCCGAGCATCTCCGCGGCGCCGGCAAAGATCGAATAGGCCATGGAAGCGCCCATGAACGTCCAGACCAGCCCCATCGGCGACGCATCGCCGAACGGTTGCACCAGGCGGTCGAGCGTCGGATCGGGGAACTGGGATTTGATGACCTTGATCGCTCCGTACGAGATCATCGACGTTGCAAGATAAAACGTGACATAGACCCGCAGCCATTCGTTGAGCCGCACGTAGTGGGCCCGCTTCCGGTCCAACAGAGTCCAGACGACGGTCGCGATCACCGCGAGGGCCGCGAAGCAGAACATCTGGACGAAGTTGTACGTCGTGTCGCCGCTGCCGTTCGGCCGGATCGTGATGACGACGTTGAACACATGCTTACCGACCCATGGCACGAGAGCGTTCCACAGCTCCCCGTAGGGCCTGGTGATCAGCGCCACGTAGGGGAACGCGTCGAGCGGGAAGGGAAAGATGTAAAAGAAGAAGTAGGAGCACGTCAAGCGGAAGAGGATCTTCTTTAGCGGGCTCCAGACCGGCACTGCCGCCGTGGCCTCCACCGCAGGGACGGCGGTCGACGGCACGATCCTCAGGGTGTCGCTGCTGCGCAGGCTCTCCATCGGTTCCTCCAGGGCCCTCTCCAGGGTCTCACTGCATGAACGTCACGGACGGCAAAACCACTCATCTTGTCAAAACCATACATCGAGCCAATGACCGCGATCGCCCCAATAGATGCACCAGCGTGCCGCGGAAGAAACGATGTGGGCCTGAGAGACCGGACCCTCTTCCTCCTCGGGCACGGCGACCTGATCACACACCGCGCGACAGTCGTGGCGTTCGCCAAATTCCTGTGCGCGCGCCATCAAGGTCCGCCCGTAGACGACGAGGTCCTCCGGCAGCTTGCGCTCCCAGGCGCTTTCCAGGAGCTCTTGGCCGAGCACGTCCTGGCACAGCTCCAGGAACTTTCCACGAAACGAAGTCAGCTCGAGCTCGCGACTCAGGGGTGCGTTCGTGTAATACGGCAGGCCGTCGCAGGGAGGAGCCAGTTCCAGAACATAGTAGCCGTGCGCCTGCTGGAGTGCCTTGCGCTCCTCGTCCGTCAGGGTGCCGGACCGCTGGAACAGCCCGGAGAGCCGGCTCATCAAGCCGGGCTTCCCGCGGCCCTTCCGCAGGCGCTCGAGATACCAGGACGTCGCGGCCTCGTCGATTCCGACCCGGGGGGCACCGACCGTTTCATGCGCCGGCGTGCCGATCGCGTTCCACTCTTCCAGGGTTGCAGCGTCGAAGTCCTCGCTGGCGACGGCGCGCGTCACCAACTCCCGAAAACGACTCTCGAAGCCGGGCTTTGCCTTGTTCCCTGCCAGCCAATCGAGCCCCATCGCTCGCTTCTCCTTTCGCGATTCCCGGGGATAGTCTAGCAAAAGGGATGGCCCTGCCGGGCGGTTTGGGGCTCAGCGGAACAGAGGCAGACCCCACTCCAGGAAGAGAATGGCGAGTCCGGCAAGGCCCAGGGCGAGGCCGAAGACAGGCCGGGACTTCGGCAGTGCCGGCGCCTCGCGGCGCAGGCTGAGCGCTTTGAGCCCGAAGTAGATCGCAAGCACGGAACCGATTCCACCGAGCCAGAAGACTCCGCACACCAGGCTGCGGGTGGAGTCGCGGCGGAACCGCGCTTCGAGCGCGGCCGCGCGCTCGTCGAAGGCTTCGGAATCTGCGGGCGTCAAGGCATCGGCGAGGAGACGGCCGGCGCGGTCAGCCTCGCCGCCGGCGACCTGGACCTCGATGGAGCCCATCGGATTGTGCAAGCCGACCTCGCCGGTGCCGTACAGGTTCTGGAGGTCGGCATTCTTCACCAGAAAAGAGATCCCCGCCTCTTCGAGGACCGCCTCGGCCAGTTTCTGCTCGGCCGGGTTCTCCGGCACCAGCACGGTGACCATGTCCTCCTGGGAAGACAGCGGAATCACTGAAGCCAATGGAGCCATGAGAATCCTCCTCCTCCTCGGAGACCTCGCAGAGGAGCGGTCCGGCGCCACATGGCATCCCGGACCGCCCGGTGGACTCTATTCTACGCGCTCGCCCCGTTGCCCGACTGGATGCTCCGGCGCAGCTCACTGCGCAGCGTCTCGGCATTCGGGTCAGGCGCCGGGGTGGGGAGGACGCCCACGGTCTCGCCGAGCTTGCCGGAGAGGAGCAGGGTGAGCAGGTTCTCGACCATGCTGCCGCCGGCCTTGCCGTCCGAGGTCATCTGGATCTTCGGTACGACGTCGGAGCCGGACTTCTCGATCGCCTCGGCGAAGCGGCCCATCACGTTCTGGATGAGCTGGTACTGCGGGCCGCCGTAGGCGCGGACCTGCTCTTCGAGCGCCAGCGCCTGGGCGACACCCACGCGGCCGGCGCGGTCGGCGTCGGCTTCACCGACGAGGCGGATCTTCTTCGCTTCACCCTCGGCCAGGA
>Ga0134124_10000080_pt1 | contig 93366 bp, 84 predicted proteins | sample KB304_FD_96880 | JGI IMG/M metagenome (GOLD analysis project Ga0134124, IMG submission 96880) | Terrestrial soil microbial communities without Nitrogen fertilizer from Kellogg Biological Station, Michigan, USA - KB3-0-4 | ecosystem: Environmental > Terrestrial > Soil > Unclassified ...
CCCCCTACCCCGCGAGTGGTCTTGCCTGTATAGACGAGGTCACGCTTAAAATAGTTTCCCTTTTGTTTGAAGATTTTTTTTGCGAAATTTCGACACTTCGGGAACTTATCCGACGCCCGGTGGGAAGTATTCAGCATCACCAGTGTTGGCCGGGTGTGCGAGGTGGCGCAGCTATCCGTTAACGTTAACGTTGACGGTATCCAAATAGCGCGCCACGGCCACCTTCCAGCTGAATTTCTCTTGAATCGCCGCTTGCAGCGCTTGCGCCGCCGCGGGCTCTCCGTGCGTCAAATAGGTCTGCTTGGGGGGAGACGGCAGCCCGGTGAGCCAACGCAGCAATTCGCTCTTTCCCGCATGCGCGGAAAATTGCCCCATCTCGATGATCTCGGCGTTCACCGGCACGTCTTGCCCGAATAGTCGCAGCGATCGCGCGCCTTCTAGTAGTGCCCGCCCGCGCGTGCCCTGTGCCTGAAATCCCGCCAGGATCACTGCATTGCGCGAATCCGGCAGGCGCTGCGCCAGGTGATGCAGCACGCGGCCCCCGGAAATCATGCCGCTGGCGGACACGATGATGCACGGCGTCTTGACGTTGTTGATCTGTTTGGATTCCTTGGCGGTGCGCGTGAGGTGAAACTGGTGGACGTTCAGCGGGTCGCCTTTTCCCTCATCGCCCCCTTCCAATTTGGCGTAGTTCACGTCGTGATCTTCGCGGTGGCGGACATACAAGTCCGTGGCGCTCAGGGCCATAGGGCTGTCCACGTAAACCGGAAGCCGCGGAATGCGCTGCTGATCCTGTAGCTCGCGCAGATAGTACATGAACGTTTGCGTTCGCCCGATGGCAAAGGCGGGAACGATGATCGATCCGCCGCGCTTGGCGACGCGATTTACCACCGCGGCCAGTTCCTCCGCCGGGTCGCCGGGCTGGTGCTCGCGGTCGCCGTAGGTGGATTCGCACAAGAGAACATCCGCGTTCGATTGCGGCGTCACTGGGTCGTTAAGGATTGGTTCGCCATAACGTCCGATGTCGCCGGAAAAGACGATGACCGTTTTCTTTCCGTTTTCATCGACGGTCAGCTCCAGGCTGGTCGAGCCTAGGATGTGGCCCGCATCGTAGGCCACGAAACGAAATTCGGGCGAGACTTCAAAGGCGCCCTTGCGCGCGACGGGCTTCATCAGCTTCAGAACCGGATCGATATCTTCTGACGTGTAGAGCGGCAGCCGCTCGGCTCGCGGATCGTCGCGGTGTTTGCGTTCGTGCAGCGCGTCTTCCTCCTGCAAGTGTCCCGAATCCTTGAGCAATAGCGTAGTGAGTTCGATGGTCGATGCGTTGGCGAAGATTGGGCCGTGGAATCCCGACTTAACCAGCACCGGTAGCCACCCGGTGTGATCGAGATGCGCGTGCGTCAATACCACGTAGTCGATCGTTTTGGCATCGATCGGCAGCGGATTGAAGTTGCGCTCACCCAGCTCACTGGATCCCTGGAATATTCCGCAATCGAGCAGCAATCGCTTGCCATTTGCTTGAATCAGGTACTTTGAGCCCGTAACCGTGCCTGCCGCGCCGAAAAAACTTAGGGTAGCCATAGGGTTGTAATTGTACAGAAAGGCCATTGCCCATCATGGAGAGAAAAACAAACGCATACTCAAAAGCAAAATGGGACGAGCGTTTGCTCGGCCCATTGTGCTTTGAAGCTGGGAACCAACCTACCGGATTGATTCGCTATAGAGGCTTCTCTAATCAGCGGCCACAGACTTCTCTCCCACCAGCGCGCGGACGTCAAGGCCCAGCCCTTTCGCCACGCCTTCCCCGTACGCGGGATCGGCCTTGTAGAAGTGCTTGACCTGCAGTTCCTGGATGCGCTTCGGCGTTTGACCGAGGCTGCCCACAATGTTGTGGATCAGGCGCTGCTTGGCGTCTGCGGGCATCAGCCGGAACAAATTGCCGGGCTGGGAGTAGTAGTCCGAATCGCTGCGATGATCGTGGCGCGCGACCTCGCCGCTCACCATCTTCGGGCGCTCGGTGTAGCGCTTGTCCTGCGTCGGTCCGCCGAAGCTGTTGGGCTCGTAATTCACTTCGCGGCCGCCGTTGCCGTCGAAGCGCATGGCGCCATCCTTGTTATAGGTGTGGAAAGGGCATTGCGGCTTATTCACGGGAAGGGAATCGTAGTTCGCGCCCAGCCGGTAACGGTGCGCGTCGGGATACGAAATCAGGCGCGCCTGCAGCATCTTGTCCGGTGAATAGCCCATGCCCGGCACGATATTTCGCGGCTCGAATGCGGCTTGCTCGACCTCCGCGAAATAATTCTCGGGGTTGCGATTCAGTTCGAGTTCACCGACTTCGTGGAGCGGGTAGTCGCGATGCGGCCAGACCTTGGTCAGGTCGAACGGGTTGATGTAGTAGGTCTCGGCTCCTTTCTCCGGCATGATCTGCACGGAGACGCGCCACTTCGGGAAGTTACCTTCCTTGATGGCATTGAACAAGTCGCGCTGCGCGTAGTCGGGATCTTTGCCACGCATGCCTTCGGCCGACTCGGCGGTGAAATTCTTGATGCCTTGCTTGGTCTTGAAGTGCCATTTCACGTAGAAGAGCTCGTTCTTGTCGTTGGTCAGACTGAAGGTGTGGGAGCTGAAGCCGTCCATGTGCCGGTAGCCATCCGGAGTCCCGCGATCGGAAAACAGGATGGTCACCTGGTGCAGGGATTCCGGCGAAAGCGACCAGAAATCCCACATCATCGTGGGCGACTTCAGGTTGGTTTCCGGGTCGCGTTTCTGGGTGTGAATGAAGTCGCCGAACTTCAGCGGATCGCGGATGAAAAATACCGGCGTGTTGTTGCCGGTCATGTCCCAATTGCCCTCTTCGGTGTAAAACTTTAACGCGAAGCCCCGCGGATCGCGTTCCGTGTCCGCCGAGCCTTTTTCGCCGCCCACCGTGGAAAATCGCAGGAACGTGGGCGTTTTCTTCCCGACCGCATTGAACAATTTGGCGGTGGTGTACTTGGTGATTTCCTTGCTTGTGCAGGTGAATATGCCGTATGCCGCTGAACCTTTGGCGTGGACCACGCGTTCGGGGATGCGCTCGCGATTAAAGTGCGCCATCTTTTCGAACAGCAAAAAGTCTTCGAACACTACCGGTCCGCGCGGCCCCACCGTGAGCGAATTCTGGTTGTCGCCCACCGGACGGCCCGCGTCCGTAGTCATAAATTTGCTCTTCTCATCCGCCATCGACTTCCTCCTCAGCTAGCGCTGTGGCAGCAGTTGTGCTGGACCGCTCACGTGCGCCGCAAAAGCAAGCCTATTTGGCGGGCTGCTATACTTCCAATATATAGATCGGATACGATGGATAGGCACAGCCTATGGAACTCCACCAACTCCGTTACTTCTGCGCCGTTGCGGAAACCGGCTCGTTCAGCCGCGCCGCCGAGCGGTCGCACGTCGCGCAGCCGTCGCTCTCACAGCAGATACTGAAACTCGAAGATGAACTTGGCGCCCGCCTGTTTGACCGGCTCGGCCGCTCAGTGCGCCTCACCGATCTCGGCAAAGCGTTCTTGCCACGCGCGCGGGCGGTTCTCCGAGAACTGGAAGCCGCCAAGGGTGACGTCGTCGAGCGAAAGGACTCCATCACGGGTTCACTGTCGGTCGGGGTAATTCCGACGATCGCGCCGTACTTTCTGCCGGAGCAACTAACGGCGTTCACGCGGCAGTTTCCACAAGCGCAGCTCACCGTCGTCGAAGAAATCACGCCGGTGCTGCTCGATCGCCTCCGCGCCAGCACGGTGGACGTCGCGATCCTGGCCTTGCCGATTCGCGGCCAAGAATTCGACGCCGTCCCGCTGCTTACCGAGCGGCTGTTCGCCGCCCTCCCCAAAAAACACGTGCTTGGCCGCCGCAGCTCGCTCTCGCTCAAGGATTTGCGCAAGGAGCCGTTCCTGCTCTTGCGCGATGGCCACTGCTTTCGTGATACCGCCGTGGCGGCCTGCGATCGCGCCCGGCTCCATCCGCAAATCGTTTTCGAAAGCGGCCAGTTCAGCAGCATTCTCAGCATGGTCGGCACAGGCATGGGCGTTTCCATCGTGCCCGAGATGGCTATCGAGAAACATCCGCGCTGCCGCTACGTACGCATCGCTGACGACGAAGCCATTCGTATCATCGGCGCGGTCGTGCTGCGCGGGCGCTCACTCACGCGCCTGCAACACGCATTTCTGCAACGTCTGCGAGCTTCGGTTAATTCCTGACGACTAATTTGGACGAGCGAAAAACAGAGTTCGGTGAAAGCGCGAGGCTAGCGGACTTCACGAATTTCGGGGATGGCAAACGCGTTTTCGAAGGTGATGGAAATGGACTTTCCCTTTCGAACGTTGCCCACAAGCGCAGGCCGAAAGCATGCCAAGCAGGTTCCAGCTCTATCACGCACGCTCGCATACACCAGTCCCGCCGAGCCTTCCTCCAGGAGCTCCGCGGCCAGACGCTGCGACGTTTTGTAATTGTTGGGGTTCAGGCAATTTCGAAACTGCGTGTCACTGCGGAGGTCGTGAAAGGCACACCGAAAATCGGCGAGAAAATCGACGTAGGAGAAAGCCTCAAGCTCCATCCAGCGTACTTCCTGGAGCTCCTTGCCCCGGTGATAGGCGATTTCGCACTCGGAAGTTTCACGTGCGAATCCTGCGTACCACGCGCCGCGTTCCGGTCCATTGAACCGGCCACCCAGCGGATTCGCATGGGTGAACGCCGCATTGACGACATGGGCGTACGGAATACCGAAGACCAGCTCCCGCACCGAAATTCCGGGAAGAACCCCGGCTTCACCGAGCAGCCGGTCGTTGGTAGCGCCCTCGAGCTCAAACAGTGCGTGCAAGTCTCCCGCATTATCGGTAAGGCGCGTCAAAACGGTTTCATCGCGGTCGCTGTATTTAGCGGGGATCAGGCGGTGGGTATTGTTGCGTGAGAGTTCGGAAATCTTCGGATGATTTATCGCCCACCTCGGCGCGCGTCCAGCAGTTGCCTGACCCGCATCATAGCCGGCTGACCGCCCTTGATCATATAAGAGAGAGGCGATTCCCCCGCAAACATGGGATTGTCATTGGGCAATTGTATCCAGCGGTCGGCCAACTTCTTGCCGTAGAGAATGTTGAGAGCCTTGAAAACTCCGGTCAAGATGGAAATTCGCGTCAGCCGGTCCTGGTCCAACGTGCCGCGGGCCCTGCGCTTCAATTCATAGAAGGCGCCATTGGACATACCGCCCAGCAATTGCCGTGCATCGTCGTCGCGCAATTCCCAAAGTTCGCGAATTCTCAAGAACGCGCGCACTGCGGCGGGCCCCAGCCGTTTCTGCACGTCTCGCCGCGAAAGGTCGGCCGGTTTGTCCCAGGCGATTCCCGCGCCTGGCTGACTGATGGAAGCCATCCCTAGGCTCTCTCCATATATGGACTACTATACATCCAATATTGGATACACGCAATTGGAGAAGGTGATGTTATGAAGCAGAAATAGCTACGACTAGCGGTCTGTGTACTTGGCGGAACCAAAACCGCAAAGTGGATTCGCTTTGAACGATGTAGACCGAGACGTTATTGGTGGAGCCGATGGGATTCGAATCCGCCAGCCATATGGAAACAAAGGAGTTTTGCGACGCGCCTTGGCCTTCTAAGGTATTGAAAGGAAAGGATGGGAGTTCATAGTGCCCCCTTAATGCCCCCAAGAAATCTGCAGTGAAGCTGGCACAAATTATTTTCGAGAAATGTTTACTCAAACATTGCGGTCGGGCTTCCTCCCACTGCGCTTTCGACAGCTCAATTCAGAAGCCCAGAGAACAAGTTTCGGTGATAGCTTCCGGGTAGCGACGAATCGGAATCCGGCGAGGAGAGCTGTCCGATTCCGAACGACTTTTCCTGTAAACGGACAACCTGGCGATCGTCGCCGCGATCGAACGCCAAAAGCCCTCTGCTCTTTCTCCCACCGTCCGCTCAGGTGTAATAGCGGGTGCCCACGTGCCGGTTTTACGCGTGAGGAAAGGATTGCCAGTTGCGCCGACGTGGGTCGCGCACTCGAGGAGCCTGGCACTCCCGGCGTGGCCCACGGTCAGCAATAGATACAGTATCAGCTAAAGTAAAAGTGAAAATTCGCGCTTCTTCGAGTACCAGTCAAGATTCAGCGCCAGATACGCGTGAGTGACCCCTGTTCTCAGTGGGTTGCACCCGGAGAGGTAATGGCCCCGTGAAACGAGCCGGAGGTGAAGCCCGTTTCGAGATTTACCAATCGTTCGACAGTGAAACTCCCTTGGGCTCCGGAGAACCGACCCGTACCGCCTGTGATAGTATCAATTTCCGTAATACTAACGACACCGGGCGTCGTCGTTTCACTCGATCCGGCAATGGTCGTATCGACGCTGTCTCCGTTGGCGGCGATCAAGTGACCAGAGCCTGTTGCGGTGCCGTTCGCAAGGTTCACTGTGAGTTGATAGGAGAATGAGAATTGGCCGACAAGGGTAGCCATGCCCGTAGCACTCCCATCGGCACTTAGTGTGGTCGGGGGAGGACCGCCCTCGGGTGTATCGATCTCTTGTCCTTGCATGGAACCCTTGAAGGGTACTTGTTTCTGTGCCGCCGCCGCGGTCACGGTCATTGCCAAAAGAACAAGAGCGATGCGAAATTTCATGTGACGCCTCCAAAGTTTGTGGGTGGTGTTCAGCCCTCACCCAGATTCGGAGATGCATCTTGCGACTTAGCCAAGCTCTAAACAATGGAGACCGCCTGTAGATTGCATGTAGAAAAAACGGACCCGAGTGCGTGCGATGCGTAAAATTGTCCGCAACTTGTGGGGGAGGGGCATGCCTTCGGAGAGGTTCCAGTTCGGACAGTTCGTTTTGGATATAGGTCGCTACGAGTTGACGCGCGCCGGTAAGACGTTACACCTGGAACGTATTCCTATGTCTCTGCTCATCTTGCTGGTGCGGGGAAATGGAAGGGTAATTAACAGGGAAGAAATTATCGACCAACTTTGGGGAAAGGGCCTGCACTTCGACACCGATAACAGCATCAACACCGCTATCCGAAAAATTCGCGGGGCCCTCGGAGATGACTCCGGAGACCCGAAATATATAGACACCGTCCTCGGCAGGGGATATCGCTTTAAGGCCCGAGTCGTTCCTTTGCCGACAGAAATTGATGCAGAACCGCCTCGCATCATGCTGGCGGTGCTCCCCTTCGAAAACTTGAGCGGCGACCCCGCCCAGGAGTATTTGAGCGATGGCCTGAGCGAAGAGACAATCACGCGCTTGGGGCAGATGTCTCCTCATCGGTTGGGGGTAATCGCCCGTACTTCTTCCATGGCCTACAAGCAGAGCGATAAGTCTGTGACGCAGATCGGCCAGGAATTAGGCGTGCACTACGTGCTTGAGGGTAGCGTGCGGCGTGAAGGCGACCGTGTCCGCATCACTGCCCAGCTAATTCGAGTGCAGGACCAAATACATTTGTGGGCGGAAAACTATGACCGTCAGCTGCCGGGTTTCCTGAACATTCACGGCGAAATCGCGATCGCAGTTGCAGCTCAGGTGAAGCTAAAATTGATGGGCCAGGAGGAACGACTCGCCAGGAACAGCGCTCGAGACCCACAAGCATACGATTGCTATCTGCGCGGGCTTTATCACCTCGCGAGATACAACCTATTCGACGCGCAAAAAGCCGTTGGATATTTTCAGAGCGCAACCGAGCGTGACCCCAACTTTGGGCTGGCGTACTCGGCGCTGGCCGATTCCCTTATGGTGTTCCCGATTTCGGGCGACGCTTCTTCCAAAGAAGTGTTCCGTAGGGTCAAGCCGGCCATCGTACTCGCTCTGCAATTGAACCCCAACTCTGCCGAAGCCCACGCCTCCGACGCCGCTGCAAAGTTCTGGTTTGACTGGGATTTCAGAGGAGTGGAGATGGCCGCGCGACGGGCCATCAGCCTCAACGATAACTATACTCTGGCTTATTTGTTTCTCGCGCACGTGCTTTCTAACACCGGCCGGCACGACGAGGCGCTCGCGATCATGCAACAAGCGCTCGTGCTCGATCCACTCTCGTTGATTCTTGGCGCGATACGTGCGCAATTCCTGTATCACGCCGGACGCGACCAGGAGTCGATCGAGCAATTCAAAATGACCTTAGGGATGGAAGCTCGCTTCTGGGTAGGGCAGATTTGTGCAGCGAAGGTGTACGAGAAGGTGGGCATGTACCCAGAGGCACTCACTGCGTGCGAACACGCTTGGGAGTTTTCTGGTGGCAATACTGAGGCACTATCGATCGCAGGTTATGTACATGCAATCTCAGGAGATCGTGCCAAAGCCGAAGCGACCATTCATAAGATGGTAGAACTGAAGAAAGAACGCTACGTACCGCCTTATAATGTTGCACTAGTGTTTGCCGGGCTGCGGGAAACGGAAGCGGCGCTGCAGTGGCTGGAGCAAGCGCTTGTGGATCGCGACGTACACATGGTGTTTCTACTCGATCACAAATGGAACGGATTGCGATCGAATGGTCAGTTCCGGCAGATATTGTCACGCGTCGGGTTCACCGGCTCCTGAGGGCCCGCTTAGTCCGCTGTCTGTTTTGCCTCCAGCTTAGTGCCCCGGCCCAGCAATGCCTCGCTCGATCGGTCGGCTCGGTGCTGCAGCCTGCACGATGCGATCACAACACGCGCAAGCCAGCTTGGGACGAATGTACTGGATGACTTTCAGACTGGCCGGCACGTACTCCAGGATTTCCGAGACATCTTCGCCAAGATGCTTCACCTTTCCTCCACAGTCCGGACAGGCTTCTTGCTTCGGAAGAACCTTTCGCACTTCGCGTGGCAAGTGATCGGGCAACGGTCGCCGTACAGGTCGCACTGCCGCAGTGCTCGCAGGAATTGATTCTTTTACCGCAGCTGTTTCTTTCGTTCGCCTTGCTTGCAGTTCTTCCAACCGCAGTTCCAGTTGTTCGATCTGGCGCTCCCGCTTCTCCGAAGAGCGACCGAACTGCAGGCGACGCAGTTTTGCGATCAGCAGCTTCAAGTGTTCGATTTCCGAATCGCGCGAAGCGAGCTGCTCGCGCTGCGAAAGGATTTCTTCTTGCTGTGTGGTGAGCTGTTTCTGATGCGAAAAGACTTGCTCACGCAGCGCCAGAATGAGTGCCTTTAATGCTTCGGAATCGAGTTGATCGAGGTCGCGCGGTGTGGCGGCATCCATTGCACGCGAACATACCGCACTTGCCCCCAAGAAATCTGCAGTGAAGCTGGCACAAATTATTTTCGAGAAATGTTGCTCAAACATTGCGGTCGGGCTTCCTCCCACTGCGCTTTCGACGGCTCAATTCAGAAGCCCAGAGAACAAGTTCGGCGACAGCTTACGGGTAGCCGACAAACCTCCCGAAGCGGTGGCCAGGAGAGGGGTTCACGCGTTTAATGCTTCACGGAGTAGCGGGTTTAGTTGGGCGAGTCTCACGAACGCTGCCGGCAATCTCCAGTCCCGCCTTGCGCAGCCCTTCAATCAGGTGCTCGACCAGTTCGGCATCCCACCACTTGCACAGTTCCTCACGCCAGACCACGAGGAAGTCCGGCCTGATCCTCAGCAACTCGTGAACTGCATTTCGCGCTGCATCCAACTCGCCGAGTTGACCGTTGCAGACCGCGAGCATGAACTGTGTGCGCCAGAACGCGGGCATGTTGACTTTCAGAACCAGGTCACGCGCTCGCTGGTAGTCCCCCTGGCGGTACGCATTCAAGATGAGCGGAAACCAGTACCAGCCCGGAGAATTGGGATTGAGCTGAGTGGCGCGTTCTGCCAGAGCACAACCCCTTTCCCAGTCACCGCTGTACGCGATCTGGAATCCGAGATACGCGCCGGTGAGTCCATCCATCGAGTTGAGGGCGAGGGAGCGCTCCGCCGCAGCACGAAAAGCTCCTAATTCACGGTGGAAGAATAAGGCCGCGGCTAACGCGGCGTGAGCTAGATGGTTGGTCGGGGCTGCATCGACGGCACGGCGAGCTGCGGTTAACGCACGTCCTAGAGGATCGGGCCGAGGGTTAAAGCCATGCGTATACTCTTCGCGGTACAGCCATGAGAGCATGGCCCAACAGTCGCCGCGATCCGGTGGCTGCTGTACGGCGCGCTCTAAGACAGCCCTCGCCACCGCATGCTCCGTTGCGGTGAGTCGCTGATGGTGACCAAAACTGCGCAGCAGAGCCTCGTAGGGGGTGAGTTTGTCGGGATCGTGGTTGCGCAGTACTTCCGTCATGTTGCGTGGCAGGACGCCTTGGATGTCGGCAACGGTTGACACGACGCGCGGCACAATGTCGTCCTGAAGTTCAAAAAGGGTGTCGGGCGAGAAGGAACGCTCGTAGGTTTCCGCCCAGAGATGAGCGCCGGAGACGGCATCGACGAGCTGTACCCCAATACGCAGCCGGGAACCCGCCGGGCGCAAGCTTCCTTCCATCAGATAACGCGCTCCAAGCTCCTTGCCGATGGTCCGCGCGTCGCCCCACTCGCTGGAGCATCTCTCTGTCGAGCTCCGTGCGATCACGCGCAAGTACGAGAATCGCGACAATCCCGTAATGATTTCTTCGGTGATCCCTTCGGCCAATGCGTCTAGTCCTGCATTCTCCCCTTTGTGCTTGAACGGCAGCACTGCGACCCAGAAGCCCTCTTCAGCACGGATGGCCGCGGAGGCGGCTGAGGACCCAGAGTGCGGCATCGCGTGGTAACCGGCATCGTTCCGGGACACGCTTCGCGCCAGATCGCGGAACTCGTTGCTGACATCGCGCGCTGTCTGAACACGATGGCGCGGATCCTTTTCGAGGCAGCGGCGGATGATGCGCGCCAGGTCGTTGGGCAGTTCGGGACGCACGTCGGTCACCAGCGGGGGAGTGTCGCGAAGGATGGCGGAGGCCACATCGGCCGAGGAGGCACCCTCGAAAGGTCGCCGCCCAGTGGCCATCTCGTGCAGCAGAATGCCGAGCGAGAAGATATCAGTGCGGTGGTCGAGTTTGCGTCCGGCGACTTGTTCGGGTGACATATATGCCGGGGTGCCCATGACTATGCCTTCCCGCGTGTGAGCGTCGGCGGACAAAGTGGCGCCTTCTGGATCGTCCGCCCGTAACTCCTTCGCGAGCCCGAAATCCAGCACCTTGACGCGGCCATCCCCAGTTACCATCACATTGGCGGGCTTTAAATCGCGATGCATGATGCCCTTCTCATGCGTCGCTGCAAGCGCCTCGCCCAGCGCTTGAGCAATCTCCACGATTTGCTCGACGGGCATTCCCCCCTCCGTAATGCAGCGCTTGAGCGAGTGACCCTCGACTAGCTCCATGGTCAGGAAGTGAACGCCTTCTGCTTCCTCTACCGAGTAAATCGTAACGATGTTGGGGTGATTGAGGCCGGCTACGGCGCGAGCTTCGCGCTGGAAGCGAGCGAGGCGCTCTGGGTCGCGCGCCATGTCCGGCGGCAGGATCTTTAGCGCGATTTCGCGGCCGAGCTTAGTGTCGGTGGCGTTGTATACCTCGCCCATTCCGCCCGCGCCGATTGTGGCATTGATTCGGTAATGTGCGAGTGTTCGACCGATCATAGGAAGGGTCCCAAAGGGATACATTTTCAACCCTTCGGGCCTGAACCGATGAAGCGGATTCTACACCAAGCGGCTCGTGAGGATTGTTCCCGGGTAACGGGCAAACCTTCCGTTACGCCTCTTAGGGAAGAGTTGGCGACAGTCCGGGAATTAACGATTCATGGCCTGGCGACTACCGTAGGTAAGGGACCGCCACAACCATTCCATCGGTCCGAAGCGGTAGCGCGCCAGCCACCAGCGGCTGATAACGACCTGCGCAGCGAAGACAAAGACCGCCAACAGCAGGCATAAGGCTGCACCGACTTTGCCCAGCAAGCCGAGACATGAACCGTAGCCATAGAACAGAAACACGTAAACCAGAGTTTGAGTGAGGTAGTTGGTCAGTGCCATGCGACCAACGGGGGCCAATAATGCGAGCCGTCGACGCCACACGGGTTGCCGGAACAGCAACGTGATCCCTGCAATGTAAGAGGCTGTGAGGGCGACCAGACCGATGTCAACAATCCAAAGTGTCGCCAGCAGCGGCCATGAGGACGGCGACAGGTCGTGCGTTCTTTCCACCCACAAGTGCCCTTTTGCCGTGGAACAGTGGTTGAAAAGGCTTGACCTAGCTCCAAGAACCAGGGGGCATCTGCACAATCTTATGCGAGTGCTTTGGAACTGCGCGATGCGTTGGGAGCTCACCGAGATCGGCGAGAATCCCATGAAGCTCGTGCGGGTCCGAGGTACAAGCAAGCGACAGCGTGAGCCGATGGTTCTCGGCGTTGCTCAGTTTGGTTGCTTGCTGGAAGAGCTCGATGGGCCCTTCCGCACGATGGTTATCCTCGATCTCGCCGCCGGGCTACGCTGCAGCGAACTCTTCGCCCTCAAGTGGTGTGACGTGTTCTGGGACGACCTTACGCTCCTCGTGCGGAGAGGCATCGTTCCGGGCGTAGTAAGCGATGTCAAAACCAAATACTCCAATGCAGGCATGCCGCTTGATCCTGCTCTGGCCGAAGTACTCTTGAATTGGCAACGCAAGACGCTCTTCAAAAACTCCGAGGACTGGGTATTTGCAAGCCCGTTTACGGCAGGCAAGACACCCTGGTATCCGTGGGGAGTAGAGCGGCGTCACATCATCCCCGCAGGCATTCGCTGTGGCATCGGACGTATCGGCCGGCACACATTCCGCCACACATTCCGGACTTTGCTTGATGAAACGGGAGCTCCGATGAAAGTGCAGCAGGAACTCAGCGCCTTGCGGACATCCGCACCATGAACGTCTACGGAAAGGCCATGGACGAAAGCAAGCGCGAGGCGCATGGCAAAGTCGTCCGCCTTGTGTTGGCTTCGAAGGTAGCTTAATGCCCCTTAGTGTCCCTTAACGATTCTGCTATCAGATTGAAAAGAAAAAGATAAGCTGGTGGAGCCGATGGGATTCGAACCCACGACCTCCTCGATGCCATCGAGGCGCGCTCCCAACTGCGCCACGGCCCCACCGGAGAACCACGCTGTAATGCTAGCATCGCCGGCAACCTTCGTCCAGAAGCGGTCCGGCCCGCCATTCTCACACGGTAAAAACTACAAAGTCCGTCGCAAACGACACAGTTCTGTACTAGGCTGAATCTCGTATTTTCCGTCCAGCAACTCCCTCACAGTTTTTGTAACCCCCACATTCCACTGGTTTGGGCACGAACGGCCCGCTAACTGCCTCTTAAGGCCTTCGGGCCAAGCAGGTTCGCCCAGCCAACTTCTTGCAAGGAAAGGAATCATGCATTCGACTCCGTTCGATATCCTAAAGCGACACGAAGATGGCAGCTTCATCTGGCTGGAGGCTGCCAAAGATCTCTCTGGCGCGCGCGCCCGCTTGCAGGACCTCTCCGCAACCACGCCCGGCGAATATTTTGTGTTTGACCAGCGAGTGCAGCAGATCGTCGCGAAAATTTCCACGCAGCCATCGTCCAACTGACTGCGGCCGGCAGAGGGCGTGACGCACCCTACACGAACATGGGCTGCGGCCTACTTCCTTTACCTGATATGCAAACGTGGCAGGCCGACGTAACTTGGCGCGAATACGCAACTCGCATGCGCGATGGTTCGCGCACTTAAGGTCGCAACCCAGCGCTAAATGAGACAGAGGAAATGTTACGAAGCGGTCGTAGGCAGGAGGATTTCATGATGGTTCGCAATCGCAATCAATGGCCCAAGATAGCGTCGGCATTCGCCATCGGCTTGGGTGCCGGTGCGGCGCTCGGGCTGCTTTTCGCGCCGCAATCGGGTGAGGACACTCGTGGTTATATCCGAGACGCCACGCAAGATGGCATCAATGATGCGGTCGCTCGCGGCAAGTCCATGGCTCGGCGGGCTCGCAAAGGCGTGGAGGATGCGAAGGAGTTTGCTGGTGAAATAGCCGATCGCGCGGAGGGCGCATTCCGGGACGCCCGCAACGCCGCATCCTGAGGCAGCATGCGATTCTTTGGCATTTCGAAACCCATTGAAACGCAATCCAAGCTTTATTCGGGCCTGAAAATGAAGTGACTCGATCGACGCACGCGAATGAGAGCTTTGGGAGGAAAAAATGGATCTGCTTTGGACAATCGCGATCATTCTGGTGATTTTGTGGGCTTTAGGCTTGGTCACCTCATATACCTTGGGTGGATTTGTGCACATCCTGTTGGTGCTCGCCATCATCGTGGTGCTCATCCGCGTAATTCAAGGACGACGTCCGGTATAGGCTCGCGAGCGGCGGCAACAGTCGCGGCGCCACAAGCCTCATACGGATCGGCAAGCTCGTGTCTCGCTACTTCGACAACTATTGGAAGAAGGAGTTCAAGTCCATGGCCTCTCGCTCGCACAAGCACGCCAAGACGGAATCGCTGCTGGTGAACCTCGCCGAGTCCATTGGGTCCACTCTCGGTACGCTGGCCGCGAAGGCCGATGCGGCGCAAAAGGCCCTGGCGAAGAGCGACATTATTTCCAACATTGAACGCAATGGTAAGAAGCTGGTTCGCAGGACGAAGGCGGTAGCGGGCGCGGCGAAGAGGAAGGCCTCGAGGAAAGTCGCCGGAACCAAGTCCGCAGCCGGCAGAACCGCCAGGGGTCTGAAAAGAAATGCGTCACGCAAAGCCAAGTCTACTCGGGTCGCTCCGCGTCGCGCAGCTAAAGCCGCCAAGCACGTGACCTCTCGTCAGGCGAGAGGTCGCGCCCGAAAGTAGCGCAGGGATCGCTGCAATTTCGCAAAAATAAATTCACGAACTGGAGACGCTGCCCGACAATCCCTCCATGCCAGACTATTCTCCGTCCAATTCAAGAACTCTCGGCATCTGCTGGGTCATCTATGGCCTGATCCGTCTTCTAATGGCGGTTTGGCTCGTGGGATTCAACGCAACCGCCACGGTGATGTTCGGTGCCTTGCTGACTCGGGTGCCTGATCCTTATTCCCTGATGAGCACATTTCACCTGCTCTATCTAGTCGCCATTGTGTGGTCTGTCGCTGCGGGCCTTCTCGGAATTGTCGCGGGTCTCGCGCTGATCGGCGGTAAAGCCGCGGGTCGCTCCCTGGGAATCATCGCCGCATTTTTCTCGGTCTCCGAGATTCCTATGGGCGTCACGATTGGCACGTACACCCTGGTCGTCCTTCTTCCCACGCGCACGGAGCGCGTGTACGTCAATCCCGACTCCGCTCGCGCTGCATAGCGTGGCTTTCGCACGGCCGGTCCGTAGGCGTCGCTAATGCAAACCTCTCATACCGATACCACCTTCGCCGGATAGTCCGTAACTGCCCCGTCGCTTAGAGTTCGCGTTGTGCTTGTAAACGGAAAAAAGTTCAGTAACAGGAGGGAGTCCACATGCGTCTGAGCAAGAAAATCGGTATCGAGGTGACGCTCCTAGGGGCCTGCCTGCTGCTTGGCGCTTCCATGCCTGCCGGGATCCCGGCTCCCCAAGATCAACAGTCGCCTGCGGCCGACAATACGAAGACCAACAAGGACAAGAGTTCCCCGACCGCCGATCAGCAGAAGATGAATCCCGCCGACCGGGAACTCACCAAGAAAATCCGGGCCTCGATTAACAGCGACAAAACACTTTCGACCTACGCGCACAACGTCAAGATCATCAGTCAGGACGGCAAGGTGACCCTGCGCGGCCCAGTACGGTCCGAAGACGAAAAGGCTGCTATCGAATCGAAGGCCTCCGCGATCGCCGGCCCCAACAGCGTCACCAATATGCTCGATGTCGCGCCGCCAAAGTCCTGACACTTCGGACGCGCCCTTTGTGTAAACGCAAGAACGCATAGCGAATCCGTCGTGAGTCAAATCGCAACAAAGACAAAAAGACTGAAGACAAAGAGGAGAACATCAGAATGGCTGACAAGAAAACCGCGGTATTCGCAATCTATTCCACACGCGCGGGTGCCGAACAGGCCGCCAACGCGTTGATCAATGCAGGCTTTAGCTCCAGCGACATCTCCGTGTTGTTGCCGGAGAATCTCGGCACTCGTGAAATCGGAACCGAAAAGGCCACCAAGGCTCCCGAAGGCGCTACCGCCGGTGCAGGCACAGGTGCTGTGCTTGGCGGCGCGTTGGGCCTACTTGCTGGCATCGGCGCTCTCGCCATTCCGGGGGTCGGTCCGCTCATCGCGGCGGGCCCCATCATGGCTACCCTGGCAGGCATGGGCGTTGGCGGCGCGGTCGGCGGAGTTACCGGTGCGCTCGTCGGCATGGGCATTCCCGAGTACGAGGCCAAGCGCTATGAAGGCGTGATCCGTAAAGGCGGGATCCTACTGTCCGTGCACTGCGCAACGTCGGACGAAGTCAGCCGCGGCAAGAACATCCTGCAGGGCACGGGCGGCGAAGACATCTCCTCCACTGGCGAAGCGTCGGTCAGCCGCGAGGATCGCGCTCGCAGCGCCACCGCCGGCGTCGAGTAGTTCCGAGTCTCCGCCTCGATTCACAGGTCTGGGAAGCAGCATTCCCACTTATTGGCAAAAAAGGAAGCCGCCTCGGCGGCTTCCTTTCACTTGCACTGTACTTGTTATGCGGTGCCCTCGTCGCCGTATCAGGCCGCCCCCGCGGCCTTCTTTGCTTCCGCCGAATCGTAACTCTCGCCGTAAATCGCCGGCACCTTCCCGCCCATCGGGCGTAAATATGTCGACAGTTGCCCGCGATGATGAATTTCATGATGGATGTGGAATTGAAGAAACGCCACCGCCGGCAGTTGAAACAGTCCGCGAAAGTCCATGATTTTGACCAGCTGCTCGGCCTTCGCTGCCGAGAGTGCCGCCAGATTCTTTGCAAATGACTGGTCGTACCAGGCCGCAATGTCCGCGGCGTCGCGCACCGAATCGGGCCGCGGTCCGCCCGAAAAATCAAACACGCCCGCCGCGATGCTGCTCAGGAAGAAGTTCTGTGCCGACGCGATGTGCCAGGCCAATTCCAATGCGCTCTTCGCATTAGGGTCGGGCCGGTAATCGCCTTTGCCATTGGGCATGGCTTCGATTACGCGTTTGGTGGTCTGCTGCTCGTTCTTCAAGGTAGGCAAGGTCACCTGAATCAGAAAGAGTCCCTGTTCCGGCGTCAATTGCATGTGAATCCCCCCTTTCCCTTCGCTGTTTCGACCGGTGAGTATAGCGCAGTGCCCCAACCGTGGCTGTTTTACGTACGTCCAGGGCCCGCGTCTCACTCCCTTACATGGAAAGCCGTAGATCGGACCGCGAATTTACATTAGAAGAACATTCGCGCCGCCCTCCCAGATGTGCGTCCTATTACTCCGACTTTGTTTCGCTCCCAAAATCGGCAAGGCATTGCGCTGCATTGACTTACGAGTGTGGCCAAGCTCGTGCACAACTTTCTGTGTCCAGCAAACCCGTGGAGGATCGAATGTTCCGCGATGATTTAGGCATTAAACCGGCAGCCTGCGAAGAATATGAGGAGCTGCTGAAGAAATCCCACATGGCGCTGAACGAATGGAAAAACGGCCGCGCCGAAATCCGTCGCTCAGGCCGCAAGGGACGCTCGGCCGACAATGAGCTGCGCATGCTGCAAGCCAATTTTGCCAAGGCCTACGCCGCGTTGCAGACCCACTCTCGCGATTGCGGCTATTGCCAGATGCCAGCGCTAGTCCACCAGGGCTTTGGGGTCAATCCCGTGGCCCACCATTATCCGTTGCACTAGGAAAACTCTTTGCCTGGGGGCTTTATGCGACCGATCGATCACAGTGAAGCAAAACTGCATCACTTCGACATCGTTAGGAAAGACAACGATAAGTACGCGATCTGGCTGGAATCCGCCAGCAACCTGGGTGCTGCCGAATCTCGCATCGAAGAGTTGACCGAAGTATGGCCTGGCGAATTCCAGGTTGTCGATCGCCAGTCTCATCAAGTGGTCGCGCGGCTGCGCAAATCACCCAACGCCCCCCGAAACCATTAACAATAGCCGTATCGGGCGGAGGCGTAATCCATTCCAGGTCCATTCGGGCACGTTTCGGCCACAGATGGCTCAGGGCGTGGATTTACAAATCAATTGATCGTTTGCGCCGGACCGGCATTCCCGTTGGGCGTCCCTTGTCCGCGGATCAAATCCTCGACATCGTCCAATTTCTCGCTCAATAAATTTAATTTGCGTGACAGCCCCTGAATTTCTAACTCCGCCCGGCGGTTTACATCAAAGTCCAATTCGCCCCGCAACCGGTCTTTCGTATCCTGGCGATTCTGGCTCATCATGATCACCGGAGCCTGTACCGCAGCCAGCATCGACAAAAATAGATTCAGCAAGATAAATGGATAGGGATCCCAGGCCTTCCGGCGCAAGAAAATGTTGATGGCCGCATAGACGATCAGCACCGTCAGAAACGTAAGGATAAACGTCCAAGATCCGCCGAACTGCGCCACCGAATCCGCGATCCGCTCTCCCCAGGTGGATTCCTCTTCGATCAATTCGTTGGGGTTCCGCATCGCACGCTTGCGCACCAGTTGCTGCGCGCCGTGAAACTGCCGTCCTAGCACGCTGAGCATGTCCATGCCGGCCAGCGGCTTGCGTTGCAGCAGCACCGCAATGTCGTTGCGATCCACCTCCAGGCACGTCGAGTCCTCCAGGGCTACCGCCGTGGTCTCGTGCGGAGTCTGGTCCAGCATGGACGCAAACCCAAAAAATTCCCCGTGTCCCGGCTCATCCACGATCACTTCCTGATGATCGTCGTCAACGGTGGTGATCCGCACGCTGCCCGACACCAGGATGTATGCGCGGCCGCCCGCCTCCCCCATCTTGTAGATCCGCTGGCGCGCCGCAAACTTCTTCATCTCCACTTGCCCGGCTAGCACCGCTAGCTCATCGTCATCCAGTAGCGCAAACAACGGTACGTGCCGCAATTCCTCCTGGTCGCAAGCCATACTCCCTCCCGATATCCTCGTCAGCTACACAGGCAGAGCATTCCATAACGGCCCCTCCTGCGCTACCTGCACTCAGTAGCCGAGCGTTCGCCTTTGGGTACCTCAACCACACCGGGTCCCAACATCGATAATCAAGCCCTCCACAAATTCTTGCGGTCATTTCCCCGACCCGGTGCTTCTAGCCACGTTCCGCTGGCTAAACTGCGCCCATCTGTTGTAAGCGTTGCTATCGCCGGCGATCTTGGTCTATGCTGCGACTCCTAATTGAGACTTATTCCACAACTACTGCGACTCGAACGGCGCTCGCAAGAGACGCAACTCCACCCCGCAAGGGAATCCGCAGTGCCGTGCGGCATGCTGCTCGCCGTGCTTGCCTTGACAGCTTTCGGCTCTTCTACTGGGCACGCACAACAGGCTGATCCCGCCGCGCCTGTCGTGGTCCAGCCGGGTGCGCCAGGCCAGCCCAGCAAAACCTTGCCGCCCTCAACCCGGGGCAAGCTGCCGCCACGATCTCAAGCGGACGTCGAGTTCATGCAGGGCATGATCATGCATCATGCGCAAGCCGTGGAGATGACCGCACTGATCGAGTCGCATACCCAGAATAAGGATTTGCACACGCTTGGCGCGCGAATCAGCAGCTCGCAGACCGACGAAATAAAATTCATGAAGCGCTGGCTCGCTGCTCGCGGAGAAGCCACCTCCATGGCCATGCCGGGAATGTCGAACATGGACCAAGCGGGTCAATCCATGGCGCTCATGCCGGGAATGCTTACATCCGAACAAATGGAAGCCCTGCGCAATGCGAAGGGCGCCGACTTCGATCGTCTATTTCTTACCGGGATGATTCAGCACCACGATGGGGCGCTGACCATGGTGAAAGATCTGTTCGATACCGCCGGCGCGGGCCAGGATGCTGACCTGTTCAATTTCGCAACCGACGCCGACAATACCCAGCGCGCCGAGATCAAGATTATGCAGTCGATGTTGGAGAAGAGACCCTCCGAGGAGAAACGATGAACCGAATGCCCCGCTTAGCCCTTCGTCTGACCGCTGCCGCGCTCCTTTTACTCTTCGGCCTTAGCCGCCTGCATGCCCAGGAGCAAAAGCCTGCGACCCCGCCGCCCGCGCAGGGATCTGCCGACGACGACGAGGACGAGAAGGACAATCCGTTTCTTCCCGAGCCGGCTCCCACCCTACCGCCCGGGATGAGTGGATCCGACGCCAACGATCCCCGCGCGAAGCTCACTCCCGGGCTCTACAACGCCGGCGAAACCTACATGGGCATGAAACATCTCATGCTGTCCAAGAAGCCCGATGCTTTTCAACTCGGCGTATCTGATCCGGATGATCCCAAAGTTCAGAAAATTATTGGACAGCTCGGCATGCCCGGCATCGCCAAAATTCCCAAGGACATCCACCTGGTCATCGCGCAACTTGCTTTCGGAAACTCCGACTTGGCTTTCCAAGGCAACCACCTTTTCCAGGGAAATTTTTATGGCATGAATATCTACGACATCTCCAATCCCGCGAACACCAGGCTGCTGACTTCGCTGGTGTGCCCGGGCGGCCAGGGCGATCCTTCGGTCTACAAAAACCTCCTGTTCATGTCCGTCGAAATGCCTAACGGGCACCTGGACTGCAGCATCGACGGTTTTCCGCCGGGGCCTCCGCCAACCCCGGAGGAGGAAAAAGACAAAGAGAAAATGAAAAAGCGCATTCCGGCGGCGCAAAAAGAGCGTTTCCGCGGCGTCCGCATCTTTGACATTTCCGACATCAAGAGTCCCAAGCAGGTCGCGGCGGTGCAGACCTGCCGCGGTTCGCATACCCACACCTTGGTCGTCGATCCAAATGACAAAGATAACGTCTACGTGTACGTCTCAGGCACATCCTTTGTGCGTCAGCCGGAAGAATTGGCCGGGTGCTCCGGAGAAAAGCCGGACAAGGATCCCAACACCGCGCTCTTTCGCATCGACGTGATCAAGGTACCTCTCGCTGCTCCGCAAGAAGCCAAGATCGTTTCCAGCCCACGCGTTTTCATTGATCCACGCACCGGCGCGATGAACGGCCTTAACAACGGCGGCACTCACAGCAAGAAAGGAACGGCAAAGCCAGCGGACACCGATCAGTGTCACGACATCACGGTATACTCGGCGATCGGCCTGGCCGCGGGCGCCTGCTCTGGTAATGGAATTCTGCTCGACATCAAGGATCCGGTTCATCCCAAGCGCGTAGATGCGGTGAACGATCCCAACTATTCCTATTGGCACTCCGCTTCCTTCTCAAACGATGGAAGCAAAGTCGTCTTTACCGACGAGTGGGGCGGCGGCCTGGGAGCGCGCTGCCGTCCGAACGACCCCAACAAATGGGGCGCCGACGCCATCTTCCGGCTGAAGGATGACAAGCTGACGTTCGCGAATTACTACAAGCTGCCGGCCGCTCAGGGCGACTCCGAAAACTGCGTAGCGCACAACGGCTCGCTGGTCCCCGTTCCCGGCCGCGATATCGAAGTGCAAGCTTGGTACCAGGGCGGCATCTCCGTAATGGACTTCACCGACCCGTCGCAGCCCTTTGAAATCGCCTATTTCGATCGTGGTCCGATTGATCCGAAAGTGCTTGTACTGGGCGGCGAATGGTCTGCGTATTGGTACAACGGCGCCATCTACGCCTCGGAAATTGCACGTGGCATGGATACGTTCGAACTCACGCCGACCAAGTTTCTGACCCAGAACGAAATCGACGCAGCAAAGACATTTCACCAATCCGAGCTCAACGTCCAGAACCAGCAAAAAATCGAATGGCCTGCGCAGTTGGTCGTAGCCAAGGCGTATGTCGACCAGCTGTCGCGCTCACAGGCCCTCCCCGCAAACCGCATTGCAACTCTGCGAAAGGCCATCCAGAGCGCCGAAAGTTCGCACATGAACAAAGGCAAGGTGGCGAAGTTGCAGGGTATGGCGCCAGCCCTAGAGGAGGATGCCGCCGCGGCAAAAACTCCAGCGGACTCGGCGCGATTGCACGCTTTGGCGGAGATCCTGAAGCATCCGGCGGCGTAGTCTCATCGCGAAACAGATCACTCGAAACAGCCGACTACGGCCGAACTGGCTTCGGAAGATCGATCAGCAGTACGTGTGAATTTTCGCGCAAGCGGTCGAACACAATCCGCCGGCCGTCTGGAGTGATATCGAACGTCCGCATCGCGGCGGGATTGCTCAACCGCGTTAACTGCCGGGAACGCATCGTGCCGAAGTCCAGCAGCCAGAAATCCTGGCCGCCGGTCGTACTTCCGACCATGTAAACCAGCCCGGTGCCATTCGGCAGGAAGCGCGCCCGCTCACCTTCGCGCCGCACGTTCATTGCTGGCAGCTTCACGGACGTTCCATCCGGGTGCACTCCTAGCAGCGGCATGGACGTGAATACTTGTGTGCCCCCATACACGATCAGGTCTCCGCGAGGAGACCACACCGGGTCCAGGAATGGTCCAGATGCTATCCGTACCGGTGAACCGCCGTTGGCCGGCAGTTTGAACAAGCCCGCTCCATTCCGGTCGCTACCCGCCGCCACAATCCATTCACCGTCGGGAGACCATGAGGCCGTACCTCGAACATCGACTTCATTCGAAAGCGCATGCAGGCGGGTTCCATCCGCCGCCAGGATATGCAGTTGCCGTTTCCCCTCCCGCTTCAGCGCAAAGGCGATGTTGCTCCCGTCTGCTGATATTGCCGGCGCCCATTGGAGCGCGCCCTCCGAACCTTTCCAAATCTCCAGAGCTTGCCCCTCGCGATAACTCCACAGTCCGTCAGCCCCGTCCCGCGAAGATAAGTAGAACAGCGATCCGCCACCGAAGCGCGGCGCCAGCGCCCGTACCGTCGGCACGGGGAACGCTTCGACGTCTTTTTCTTCGACAACGCGACTTTCCAGCGGAACGCTCCACAAGTTGACTTGCGCGTTCACCACGCTCGCCGCAAGACGCCGGCCGTCCGCCGTCGCCGCCAGCGCCGTGTATTGCTCTAGGCCCAAAGTGACGCGATGGGAAGTTCGCGTTTCCGTATCGAATGCCCACAGGCAAGGTCCGGCGCCGTTGTCGGTGTGTGCGACGAACAAAACCGTCCGATCATCTATCGGAATCGGGTTAGCGATGTCGTTGTTGACGTGTGTCAGTTGTTCCGGCTCTCCTCCGTCGGGCGAGATTCGCCACAGGTCCATCTCATGGGTGACTGGCCGCCCGCGCACAAAGTAGATCCATCGCCCATCCTTCGACCACACGTGGTAATGGCTGTGCAGCCCAGGCTCGTTTTTTACAATCTGACGTGCATTCGCGCCGTTGCGATCGGCCACAAATGTGGGGTCTCCTGGGTCCCACGTGTGGTAGACCAGCCGGCTGCTATCGGGCGACCAGGAAACCTCGGCCGCGTGCTCTTCTAAAAAATTGTGAGGCGCTCCGCCCATCAACGGCACCAGCCGCAACCTCCGGCCTTCAGTTCCGGCGATCCACACCTCCGATCCATCTCCTGAAAATCCGATCGCGCGAAGCGGCCCGCGCACGTCTCCCATGCGGCCCTGGCTCAGGTTTGCAAGCCCCCCGCTGGCTTGCGCCAGCCAGATATCGAACGTGCCGCTACGGTCGGTGATGTAGGCAACAAATTTCCCGTCCGGAGAGATGGCAGGATTCGTTTCATCTCCTTCAAAGTCGGTGAGCCTCGCGAACCGCGCGTTGGAAAGCGGATTCTGGAATGTCCGCGGAGGGCGAAGCCAGAAAAACCAGGAAATCAACGCTCCCAGGACAACGATTCCAACAGCGACTCCAGCCATCCATACCCATAGGGATTTCTCATGAGCTCTGGGTGGTGCGCCTGCGGCCACCGTCGTTTTTCCGGAAATGGTGTCGCGCTGCAGCCGCTTTAGATCGGCCCGCAACTCAGCAGCGCTTTGATAACGCACGTCCCGGTCCTTCTCCAGGGCCTTTTGAAGGATGCGTTCCACATCAGCGGGCAGCGCGGGATTGAGGCGAAGCGCCGAAATAGGATCCTTATTGAGAAGCGAGTTGAATGACGCTGCGGAAGTATCTCCAGAAAACGGGCGGGTACCAGTAACCATCTCGTATAGCACCGCGCCGAATGAAAACAGATCGGTGCGCGCGTCGAGTGTCTTCCCTAGTGCTTGTTCCGGGGACATGTATGCGACCGTGCCCAGGGCCGTGCCAGGGCTCGTCAGGTGCTCCGGGTCCACATCCATTGTCGGCATGGCTTCGGTTTCATGCGGCGTCCCACCTTTCGCCGCGCTCACTTTAGCCAGGCCAAAATCGAGAATCTTCGCGTGCCCGCTTTCGATAACGAAAATATTGGCTGGTTTGATGTCTCGGTGGACAATGCCTTTGGAGTGCGCGGCATGCAGCCCGTCCGCTACTCCAGTCGCCACCTCCAGCCACGCTTCCAACTCCATGGGGCGGCCCATGATGGCGTGCCTCAGGGTTTTGCCTTCCAGATGTTCCATGGCGATGAAGGCTCTGCCGTTTTCTTCGCCAATCTCGTGGATGGTGCAAATATTGGGATGGTTCAGCGCGGACGCTGCCCGGGCCTCGCGGCGAAAACGTTCCAGCGCTTGCGGGTCTTGCGCCAGTTCATCCGAAAGGAATTTCAGTACGATAAAGCGGCCCAGTTCGGTGTCTTCGGCTTTGTAAACGATTCCCATCCCGCCACTGCCCAATTTTTCGATAATTCGGTAGTGCGAGATGGTGCGTCCCAAGAACGATTGGGAATTCGCCATGGCGCGGTCATCTTAGGTTGCGTGTTCGAAGTAAGTCAACGAATCAACATAGCCTTGGCCCCGGAACAGCCATCGCGACGTCTCGCGGCCTTCGGAACCTTGCCGTCCAGAAACGCGCCTGTTTCGGGAACTCCCGCGACCTTCGCCTACGATGAAGGCCATCGGATTGCCGCCTATTCACCGTGGCGAAGATTAGGCGAAGATGTTGCTCAACGCCCAACCGACCGAGGGACTCTCGCACAACTGGCACGGTCCAGTCGCGGCGCCGCAATGCTCGTACCGGGAGGCTCAGAACGCTCGGGCCATTGCAGCTCTGGGCACAAAGTGCCAGAATCGCCAGACAGGGGCAGAGACTACGCGGAAACTCAAGCGCCCCTGCCGGTGTCTAAGTCTGTAGAGCAAGGCACCGGGTACCTTCGAGGCGGACAGGATGTCCAACCCGGGTCTTGAATTTGGGTCGAACTCGCCGTCGCGGCCGGCATTGCGGTCGCAATTGCTGGGTCAGGAAGGCTCGACGTTCGCAGGCGAGCCGGAAAGGCCGACAGTGTCCGATTGGGCCAGCGCCCTCACTTGGGGCCGGGACGAAACCGAACTCGTAACCGAGTTGCAGGCCGGGTCGGAAACCGCCTTCGACTGGCTGGTCACCCACTATCACGGACCTGTCTATAACCTCATCCTGAGCATGCTCGGCGATGGTTCCGATGCCGCCGACGGCACTCAGGAAGTCTTCCTGAAGGCGTTTCGCGGGATTCGCAGTTTTCGCCAGGGTAGTTCGCTGAAAACCTGGCTGTATCGCATCGCCATTCGCGAAGCGCTGAATCACAAGCGCTGGTTCAAGCGCCACCTGCAGAAGAATGTTTCGATCGACGCGGAGCCCGAAGAAGGGCACAGCTCCATCGAAATTGAGGATTTGGCGGCAACACCGTTCGAGCAATTCGCCGCCCATGAAATTCAAGCGGTCGTACAAGACGCCCTGCAACACGTGCCTGATGTCTTTCGCAGCGCGGTAGTACTGCGTGACCTGGAAGGCCTGAGCTACGAGGAAATCGCCGAGGTCCTGGAATGCAGCGTGGGCACCGTGAAATCGCGAATTCTTCGGGGTCGCCGCGCCCTTCGGGATTTGCTGGAGCCACTGCTCGCCGATCGCTCTGCGATGGCGGTTGAAAAGGATCGCTCCTGGCATGGCAGCTCCAGCCGGATGCCGCATCCGCCATTTGCGCCTGCAGACGGCCAGCATTCGGCGATTTCGGCCGCGCATACCAAGTTTCTGCGGCAAGGTTCTGAAAGTGGTGATCTGTCATGACCTGCGCCACGGTTCGTCCAAAACTGGCGGGCTACATCGATGGCGCTGTAACCAGCGCTTCTCGAGCCAGCGAGCGTGTGCGTGTGCGGGCGCACCTGGAAACCTGCGTGTCCTGCCGCGAAGAGCTGGAACGCTTCCGTAAACTGGCGGTGCTGCTCTCGCGTGTTCCTCGAAGCCTGCCGCCCACCGATCTCGCTGTGCGTATTCGCGTGGCCGCCGCGCAATCCGCACCGACGCAGGATCTGCCAAGCCGCCTCCGTAGGGTGCGCGACCGCGCAGAAATCCTGCTCGAGAATGTATTTCGCCCGCTGAGCGTTCCTGCCACTGGCGGGTTCGTCTCCGCGATCCTGGTTTTCGTCGTTGTGTTGCAATTGATGATGCCCGGCTTCACCGTCCGTGCCGTCCAGAACGATGTGCCCATCAACATCCTGCAACCCGCCGAGCTGATCTCGCTTTCCGACTTCCCGCAATCCTGGGAACAGCACGACGCGGAACTTGCCCTGCCGCACGGCCTGCTTCTGGACGTAACCGTCGACGCTCACGGCCAGATGGTCGGCTACCAGATTTTGTCTGGCCCGAAGAGCATGGACCTTCAGCGCCAGCTCGATCAGATGTTGCTGTTCTCGCGCTTCCGTCCGATGCTGAGTTTCGGCCGGCCCACCGCTGGCGGCCACGTCATCCTCAGCTTCAGCGCAGTGCACATCCGCGGCTGAAATCTCACGCCGAGTTTTTCCGCTTCGAGCCGCGATCCCGCCAAGCATTCTTAGCGCTGCCAGCGAATCATACTGTCCGAAAGTTCAGCTTGTACTCAGTACACGCCTGTACTTCGCCCACAGAACAATGCTCCCCGCCGCGGGTTGTAATAGTGGCGGGGGCATCACATGCCGTTCGAACAGAACAGAGGCGTGCGACCGCGACACAAAGGCCAGGAAGAGCCGCGCACGAACCGGATGGATCGCCGCGCAGCCAGATGGTTCGCACTGACGCTTTTCGTCGTCACAATTCTGGTCGGGCCGCAGGTCACGGTGCACGCGCAGCAGCCGGTAAACTCCGCGGAACGCGCGCTGTTTGATGCAGCGAATCGGGAACGCATTGCGCAGGGACTCCAGCCGCTGCGCTGGGACGCTGCCCTGGCGAATGCGGCGCGCGAACACGCCATGCGCATGGCGCAACGCAATGAACTCTCTCACCAATTTTCAGGCGAGCTGCCTTTGCAGGAGCGCGCGCGGTTAGCCGGCGCGCGCTATACCGTAATTGCGGAAAATGTCGCGGAAGGCCCAAGCGCGGAAACGATTCACTCCAGTTGGATGCACTCGCCTCATCATCGCGCGAACCTGCTCGATCCCGAGCTCACGGCAATCGGAATTTCCGTGGTGTCGTCCACGGATCGAAAGTACGGGCGCGGGGAAATGCTGTTCGCGGTGCAGGATTTTTCACAATCCGTCGCGAACCTGAACTTCAGGCAACAAGAGCAACAAGTGGTTGCGCAACTCGCCGCCCGCGGCTTGCAGGTCCGCGCCACCGATGACGCGCGTAAGACGTGCCCTCTGGATCGCGACTGGGTAGGGCCGCAACCCAGCGTGGTGCTACGCTACGAGGCATCGGACGTGAGCCGGCTGCCGAGTGTGCTGGAGCAAAGAATCCAGACCGGCAAGTATCGAACTGCCTCGGTCGGAGCCTGCCTGCCTCCCGGCTCCGGCAATTTCACGCACTTCCGCGTCGCTGTTCTGCTGTACTAAAGGTCACAAGTCTCTCGTATTCGTATGAAGTGCTCATGAGGCGGCACACCTGGACGCCTGCCCGCCGCCTCACGAGTCGCTTTTGAACGACTTATCATCAATGATTGTCCGTGTCGGCGAAGCAGACTTTGCCGAAGTAGCGGAAGACGGTGCCGGCGTTCAGGTCTACTTCGCCGATGGCATTGATGTCGCCAGTGGCGCCGGCGAATTTACCGGTGCCGCCATTGATGTGTACGGGGTAGTTGACGACGGCGAAGCGCGATTGCGACAGGGCCACAGTTGTGGCGGTGGCTTGATCGAAGGTGATGGTATCGCCGGATTCGGTTACCCAGTGATGTTGCACTTTGAACAGGACGTTGTTGCCGGAAACTTGAGGAGCACCGATCAAGGTGCCGGCAACGGCACCGGCCAGATCGCCAGTTGCGGGACCGAGCGTCGTCGTTGGAGCGTCGGGAGCGAGCGCGCCAAAGTTGGTGATCAGCGTGCCACCAACGTGGACGCAGCGATGGTCGCGATCCTCCCAGCCGTGGGCCGGCGAATTGGCGCTTGCCGGTGCAAAGGCAAAAACAAGGAGCAAGAGCGCAGGAGTCGACAGCACAGCGATAGCTTTGATTTTAGTGCGAATCATGTAAGCACACCTCCAATGAGTGGGCCGGCGATTCCGGGCTGGCGGCCTGGATCTCGTGCCTGGATTTGAATTCGAAACTGCTCTAGTTGCTATAAGCGAGAAGTTGCGGGAAAAACTGTCATTGCCCGACCACAATCGCGCGGCTCGGGCGGCACACCGGAACGTTACGTTGAATACTCCGCAAGAACCGAATGTGATACCTTCCCTTCAAGTTCTAGGGGCTCGTACCCGTGTCGGAGGCTGCGTGCCTAGCACGTCCTCGCACGAAATCACTCGCTTGCTACAGGCCTGGTGCAATGGCAGCCCGGAAGCGTTGGATCAGTTGCTGCCGCTGGTCTACGCGGAACTGCATCGAGCGGCGCGGCGGCAAATGGCTCGCGAGAATTCCGGGCACACTCTTCAAACGACCGCGCTCATCAACGAGGTGTACCTGCGGCTGGTGAACTTTCCGGACGTCGACTGGCAGAACCGCGCGCACTTCTTCGCGGTTTGCTCGAAAGTGATGCGCCGCATTCTGACAGATCTGGCGAGGGCCAGGCTGACGCGCAAACGAGGCGGTGGCGCAGTGCAGGTGGCGTTTGACGAAGGGCGAGACGGCGCGCGGGGTCGCTCGTTCGACCTTCTGGCGCTGGACCAAGCGGTAAGCCGGCTAGCGGAGTTCGATGCAAGAAAGAGCCGCGTGGTGGAGCTGAGGTTTTTCGGCGGGCTAAGCGTCGAAGAAACCGCAGAGGCGTTGAAGATTTCCCAAGAGACAGTACAACGAGACTGGCGCATGGCCAAAGTATGGCTGCTGCGCGAAATGACTCCGGAACATCCCCATGATGCCTGAGCGCTGGGAGCAAGTGGAAAGGCTGTACCACGCCGCCGCGGAATTGTCTCCGGACCGCAGGTCGGCGTTTCTCGACGAATCCTGTGGAGAGGACGAGAGCCTGCGACGAGAAGTGGAGTCGTTGCTCGCTCAAGAAAATGGCGCACAGGATTTCTTGGAGAGACCCGCACTGGAAGCGGCGGGAAAAGACATGCCAACGCTGGGCGATTCGGTACGAACCACAGATGATGCGCTGGGATTGATCGGAGAGACGCTCTCGCATTATCGAATTGTCGAGAAGCTGGGTGGCGGCGGCATGGGTGTCGTCTATAAGGCCGCTGATTCGAGGCTTGGGAGATTTGTCGCACTAAAATTTCTTCCGGAGAAGGCTCCTTCGGATGGACTGGCTATCGAACGTTTCAAACGGGAGGCGCGAGCGGCGTCAGCTCTGAACCACCCGCATATTTGCACGGTACACGACATCGGCGAGCACGACGGGCGACACTTCATCGTGATGGAGCTTCTGGAAGGTAAGACGCTCAAGTATCACGTGGCGGGCAGGTCGCTGGAGGTTGGAGAAATTGCGCGCCTGGGAGTACAGATCGCGGAAGCATTGGAAGCGGCGCACGCCAAGGGCATTGTGCACCGCGATATCAAGCCGGCAAACATTTTCGTGACGCCGCGCGATCGCTTGAAGGTGCTGGACTTCGGATTGGCGAAACTGCTGCAGCCAGGAAATGCGCAGATGGCGGTTGAGGACTCGTTGCAAACGCGTGGGCCAGTCGGCACGCTGCCATAGATGGCGCCGGAGCAGGTGCTGGGCCGTGCGGTAGATGAACGCGCGGACATCTACGGCCTCGGCATGGTGCTGTACGAAATGACGGCAGAAAAGCGGCCGTTTCGCGAGGATCTGGCGTCGCATTTGACTGACGACATTTTGCACAAGGTACCAGCACCGCCAAGCCGGTTACGACCAGGGATTTCCGCGCAGCTTGATGAAATCATCCTGAAGTGTTTGGAAAAAGATGCAGCGAAGCGCTTCCAGTCGGCGCAGCAGGTACGAACCAGGCTGGAGGAGTTTGCTACAGGGTCGAGTGGCAGCCGTGGAGCGGTTGCCGGGCGCGACAAGCGATCGGCGTGGGGCTGGGCGGCCGCGATTTTTGGCGGCTTGCTTGTAGCGGGAGCGATTTTCGCCCTGGCGAATGGCGGTTGGCGAAACCGGCTTTGGCCGGGTTTGAACATTCCGCGAATCGAATCGTTGGCGGTGCTGCCGCTGGCGAATCTGACGGGCGATGCACAACAGGATTTCTTCGTCGATGGGGTAACCGAGGAATTGACGATGGATCTGGCGCAGATTGCGGCGTTGCGGGTGACCTCGCGAACGTCGGCGACACAGGCGAAGAATTCGAAGAGGACGCTGCCGGAGCTTGCCCGGGTGTTAAACGTGGATGCAGTCGTGGAAGGGTCAGTGACGCGAGTAGGCAACCGAGTGCGGGTCACAGCGCAATTGATCGAGGCAAAGACCGATCGGCACTTGTGGGCGAAGAGCTACGAGAGGGATTCGCAGGACGTCCTGGCGCTGCAGGATCAATTGGCGCGGGACATCGCCAGCGAAATCCGAGTGACGCTGACGCCCGCGGAGCACACGCGGCTTGCGGCGGTACACACGATCGATCCGCGAGCGTACGACGACTACTTGCGAGGGCGCTATTTCTGGAACCGACGCACCGAAGCGGATCTGCACAAGGCCAAGGACTATTTCCAGAGCGCGATCGCCAATGATCCGTCGTATGCGCCGGCCTACTCCGGGCTGGCGGACACCTATTTTTATCTCGGATATGCGTGGGGGCATCTGCCACCGACGGAAGCAATTCCATTGTCACAGGCGGCGGCGCTGAAGGCCATCGAATTGGATGAAAATGGGGCCGAAGGGCACGCGTCACTGGGAACGACGCGGTTGGCGTACGATTGGGATTTTCGTTCGGCGGAGCAAGAGCTGAGACGAGCCATCGCGCTGAACCCGAACTATGCACACGCCCATCACATCTATTCCATAATGCTGGGCATCCTGAGCCGGAACGATGAGGCGCTTGCGGAGATCCGCAAAGCGGCCGACCTCGATCCATTGTCGGTGCCGGTGCGGAACATATTGGCGGAACGCCTTGTATTGAACGGGAGATGCCAGGAGGCATTCGCCGAAGATCAGAAGACCATCGAGTTGAATCCGACGGCGGTTCACGTGGGATACGTACACGATCGAAAGGCGGAGTGTTACCGGCAAGAAGGGAAGGACAAGGAAGCCTTCGAAGAAGAGATGGCATCGAGGAGCGCCAAAGGAGCCGGCGCAGAGGAGATCGCTGGATACCGAAGGCTCTACGCGAAATCGGGACGAAAGGGATACTTGCAGCAACAACTGCAAGTGAGCCTGGCCCAATGGAACAAAGACCATTGGCATAACGACGCCGTGGACCTGGCTCGAATCTATTCGGATATGGGCGACCTGGATAACGCGTATGCCTGGGTGGACAAATCGATCGCGGTGCGGTCGACCTCGCTGTTTTGGATACTTGGGACCCACGGCCCCTTCCGTGAGGATCCGCGATTTGAGGAGATGAAGAGGAAAATGGGCGCGCGTTTCTAGACGATCGCGGACTAGTGCTTGAGCTTCATCACTTTGCGCATGGCGAGATGCGAGAGGTGGGGAAGAATCGGCTTGGGCTGCTCGGGCGCTTCGGCGGCGGAGTCGATTTTTTCGATGGCGGCGCCGACCAAGTCGCGAAGGCGACGGAGGGCCTGGGTGTCGAGGGCAACGCTAACAGGACCGACAGTGACGTGAACGGTGCCGCAATCACACTGCGCCACGTGTCCGAAGTTGTCTTGAGCCGCGAGCATTCCTTTGGCGGTACACATGAGGAGTCACCCCGAGCGGTAAACCATCCTGTTGCAACTGACTTGCAGTTAGGAAAATACGACAAAAACGGTCCTATATCAAGGGAATTATCGATCGCGAGGGAATTGGCGGTTTTTATCGCTGCCGTCCCGAGTTCCAAGAAGTGCTTGCGTCCGCGCGGGGGGCGACATAGACTACCGGCCATGGTTCGGAACGCTTACTCGTATTGGTTTGGCTTTTGGCACCCATTCACAACTGGGCGAGGGGCGATTTTGTAAACCAAGAGACAAAGAAGGGAAGTCGACCCACTCGCAAGTTGAGTGGGTTTTTCGTTTTTTGGAAGGCAAAAATGGACCTAAAGCAAAATCACAGATGCCGGAACGCAGAGGTCAACGCGATGAATGCCACGGGGCGGGTAGAGTTTAGATCGACCACTTTTGAGCGAGCGAGGGGCTGGCGATGATTATTTCGATGAGGATGCATGCCTCACGGCAAGAAATCGATGAAGTGCGCGGGATTGTCCAGCACTTTGGGTACAAGGTCCACTCGATCGAGGGAGAGGAGCGCGTCGTGATCGGAGTCGTCGGAGTAGGGGATGTGACTGCGTGCATGGAATCGGTGGAGTCGATGCCGCAGGTGGAGAAAGTGGTCCGGATTTCGGCGCCTTATAAATTTGTGAGCAAGCAGTTCAAGCCGGGACGCACGCGCATACGCGTGAACGGTCTCGAGATCGGCGGCGATGAGTTTGTGGTGATGGCCGGGCCGTGCTCTGTGGAGTCGGAGAAACAGATCATGCAGGCGGCCGAGGGCGTGGCGAAGTCCGGCGCGAAGATGCTGCGCGGCGGCGCGTTCAAGCCGCGGACGTCGCCTTATGACTTCCAAGGCATGGAAGAGGAAGGGCTAAAGCTGCTGCGCAAGGCGAAGGAAGTGACCGGGTTGGCGACCATCACGGAAGTGATGAGCGATCGCGATGTCGATCTGATCGCGCAATACGCCGATGTGATGCAGGTGGGCGCACGCAATATGCAGAACTTCATGTTGCTCAAGGCGCTGGGAAAGTGCGGACGGCCAGTGCTGTTAAAGCGCGGGCTGAGCGGGACGATCAAAGAGTTGTTGATGTCGGCTGAATACATCGTGGCGCATGGGAATCCCAACGTAATCTTGTGCGAGCGCGGGATTCGGACCTTCGAGACGGAGACGCGCAATACGTGCGATATCGCGGCAATTCCAGCATTGAATGAGTTGACGCATTTGCCGGTGGTACTGGATCCCAGCCATGCGACGGGGAAGCGCAGCCTCGTGCCGGCGGTGTCGCGCGCGGGCGTGGCGATCGGTGCGGATGGATTGATCGTGGAGGTGCATCCTTCCCCGGAGAAAGCGATCAGTGATGGTGCGCAGTCTTTGGACCTGGCGCAGTTCGACAAGATGATGCGCGAATTGAAGCCGTACATCGCGCTATGGGAAACTTCGCGAAAGACCGAAACGATGGCGGCAGCAGCGAGCTGATGAGAAAAGAATTTGACTTGGGAGGCTTGGCGCTCTCCTCAAACGGCGGCCACGACAGAAGATTGGGCTGGGCGAAGCGAAGGCGGTAGCTGCGAGCTGCGTTCGCCCCTCCGCGTTTACGTTCAGGACAAGGCTCGCGTTCTGTATGGCGTCCGGATGCATCCTAATAGGGCAGGTTCTTCCTGGGATGCCGCTTGCGACAGCCAACGAAAACCGGGCTACAGGGCAAGGTTCATCGTAAGTCCGCAGGTCTTCGACTGCTGGCGGCCGCCGGCCTCGTGTCGCTATCTTACGCAACCTCCATCTATGCCGCTGACACCTTAACGCAGGAAAATTCAGCCGCCACGTCTGCACTACGTGGCCGAGCCAAGGTAGAACTGCTGGGCGCAAAAGATGGCCACGAGATTGTGGCGGTCGCGCTGGAGCATGAGCCCGCCTCGCGGAAGACACAAGACTGTTCGCATCTAGTGCATGAGATCTATGATCGGGCCGGATTTCCGTATCCGTACGCGAGCTCGTTCGATCTGTACGTGGGCAGCGAAAATTTTGGGCGAGTGAAGAATCCGCAGGCAGGCGATTTGATTGTGTGGCCCGGGCACGTGGGGATCGTTGCGAATCCCAAGGATCATCTCTTCTACAGCTTGGTGAGATCCGGATTAGACACTTCGGACTATCAGGCGCCGTATTGGCGTGGGCGCGGGAAGGCGCGATTCTATCGTTATGTTGTCGCGGGCCGCCGGGCAGTGCAGACCGCGGGGCGCGCAGTGGAAGATAGCGATGGGCGGCCGGTGGTAGCGGAAGCGACCCGATCGCGCTCGGTTGGTCCGGACGCCAAGATTTCCACCAGGGAAGCATCAGAGCGCACAGCGGTTTACGATCCGGGTGATGCGGAGTCGGCGACCGCTGATAGAGCGATTCCGAGGAGTATTGCAATTGCGGTAGGCCATAAGCAGCCGACGCGCGAGGAGGTATCGGCCGGGATTTCCGAGCTGAACAATGCGTCGGGCGCCGTGTTGCGGTCGAATACAGCGAGGTCGGCTGTGCCGCTGATCGTGTTCGATGATTTCAGGGTGAATCGGCTGGAGATGAAGCGGGATCGCGGCTGGGCGTTCGTGGAGTTGCGGGAGCGTGCATCGCTGTGGGGTGAGGACGCCGAGTTCGCGCGACGTAGCGAAACGATACGGTGGGAATTGCGGCGCGGGACGAGCGGGTGGGAAGCGGTGTCGCCCAATGATCGGACGTTCGTGCCACGCGATGTGGCGATACGCAACATTGCAGCGCGGATTTCGGATCTCACGCAGCAGAACCGCGGGGATCGAGAGACATCACGGCGGGAAGCGGCGCGGTTGACGAAATTGCTGGGGGTATTGTTGGAAGAGGACGGCAATAATTCGAATTGAGCAAACTCTGCCGAGGGCACGAATCTGCTCGGGTCGATCACTTCTGATTCAATTCTTGTAACTTGCCAGAGCACAGCACAGGGAGAAATCGCTGCGCCGCGGGACAACTGTCGGCATCACGCTGAAATCGGACGCAGTGATGCCGTGCCCCTACAAAGGCCTAGTGCGAATTCTAGCCGCGGAAGTAGAGATACGCACCGAGGATGCAGGCCAACACCAACGCGGAGCCTGCGACTTCCTTCCAGCCCCAACTGGCGCGCGTGCGAGTCTTTTCTTCGGGCGTCACAGTAGCAAAGGTCACGTGGTTCAGTTTGGAATAGTCCGGGGCCTCGGTCGCATAGCTGACGCCAAACATGACGATAGCGGAGACGATGGCGATCAGCACACTGTAATACTGGAAGTACATCTTGTTGACGATCCAGAAGAACGAGCCGACCGGATAGCCGTTTTCGAAGCCGTGCAACCCGAGCGTGACCGGTGTATCCACCATCATGCGAAAGATTCCAACCGCGAAGCCCACCAGCATGGACCAGAAAGCACCTTTGGCGTTGAGGCGTTTGAAAAACACGCCAGCGAAGAAAACCACGAAGATGGGCGGCGCGAGATAGCCCTGCACGGCCTGCAAATAGGTATACAAACCCTGCGCGCCTTTGATGACCGGAATCCAGATTAAGGCGATGATCACCATGATAGTAGTTGCCAGCCGCCCGACACGCACCAACTGGTGTTCGGTGGCCTCCGGCTTCCACTTCTGGTAGATATCCACCGTGAAAAGTGTGGAGCAGGCGTTGAATACACCGGCAAGCGAGCCCATCAGCGCAGAAAGCAGTCCGGCGACGACAATGCCGCGGAACCCGGGCGGTAGCAGATACTGAACCAGCATCGGGAACGCGCCTTGGGCGACCATGGTGTTCGCGTGGCCGTCGGGGCCGACCATGGCGGCGAGCTCGGGGATCTTGCCGCTCTTGGCCAGGGCAAAGCAAATCAACCCCGGAATAATGAAGAGGTATACGGGAAAGAGTTTGAGGAAGGCGGCGAAGATGGAACCGCGACGCGCATCGGTTTCGTTCTTGGCGCCGAGCGCGCGCTGTACGATGTACTGGTCGGTGCACCAATACCAGAGACCTACCATCGGCGCACAGAAAAGCATTCCGAACCATGGGAAGTTGTCGTTGAAATACCAGGCTTCTCTGACGACCGCGCCCGAGGCATTGGTCTCCAGCACCGGGGCCCAGGTGCTTTGCACGCCGGCAGGAATCATCGGCTTCCACAGGTTGAACATCTCGGATCCGCACCAGGCTCGTAGCTCGCTCCACCCACCGAGCTTGTGCAAGCCGTAAAACGTGAGCAGCGCGGAGCCAGTAATCAGCACGATGACTTGCACGGCGTCGTTGTACGCCACGGCGCGCATACCGCCGAGCGTGGTGTACAACCCGGTAAGCACGATCACCAGGACCGAGCCGATCCAGAAGCTATCGATCGTGGTGTTACCGATGTGCAGCTGGAGTTCAGGGAACAGCGTTCCGAAGACGACGCCTCCGGCGAAAATGCCGACTGCAATCTTGGAGACGATGAAGGTGACGATCGAAATAATCGACAGGATGTAGCGCGAACTGGTGCTGAAGCGGCGCTCGAGAAACTCCGGCATAGTGAAAACCTGCGAGCGCATATAGAAGGGAACGAAGACCCACGCGAGCACGAGCAGACACCAAGCGTGCAACTCGTAGTGGGCGAGGGCCACGCCGCTGGTTGCGCCCGACCCGGCCAGGCCGACGACGTGCTCGGAGCCGATGTTCGAGGCGAAGATCGATGCACCGATGATCCACCAGCCGAGATTGCGCCCGGCGAGGAAGTAGTCCGTGGTGGTGTCCTTGCCTTTGCGCACCACCCACCACGCGACGCACATCAGTACGCCAAAATAAAGGCCGATCAACACCCAATCGATGCCGGTAAGGTGCGTTCTTGCAGGGTGTGCCACCAAAAATGCGGCGAAGTTCGTCAAGCGAGGTTCCTTTCTTGACTCAACTCTTGTTACGCAATTGCGGCCCACAGGCGGCCGGGTAAACGATTACAGATGCCGGGATTGTACAACGGGTCTGGCGGATTCGCGTGCGGGGTGTGCAGGGCGAGTGGGCGGTGTGCTCACGGAGATACTAAAAGGGAATCAAGGCCGCAACCCAATTATTATTGTGAGGTACATCGACGTGACTTACCGAGAGCTTATTCGTCTATGAAATGGGCAGCAGGCGAACTTTTGGCCGCGCTGATGCGTAGTTGCATTGCCAGCGGAAAGAACACGGCCATGCGCATAGGTGCAGGCCGTGTCCCGTTAGCACCCAAGGAGAAGCTTGTGGCATCATCGACCATCGTCGAGCAGCGTCGGGCTGCCATGCACGGTAAAAATGCGAACGGCAGCATGCCTGCCTACCAGCGTATTCAAAACACGATCCGAAAGCGGATTGAACAGGGAGAGCTTCATCCGGGTGACGCCGTAAAGTCCGAACGAGAGCTGGCGCGGCTACATCAAGTGAGCCTGATGACCGCGAGGCACGCGTTGGCCTCATTGGAACGCGAAGGAGTCGTGGAACGCCGGCGGGGAATCGGGACCTTCGTTGCAACACCGAAGATTCACTTCAACAAGCTGACCAGTTACACCGAGCAGATGGCTAGCCGGGGGCTATCTGCGCGCTCAAAAATTTTGACCACCAGCGTGGTCAATGGCGAGCACGAAATCGCAGCGCGGCTGGCGCTGCCGTCTGGCAGCGCTCTGATCAAGGTGGAACGCGTGCGCCACGCAGCGGATGAGCCGTTCGCGTTGGAAACCTGCTACCTGTCCGCCGAAGAATTCAAGGGGCTGGATCAAACGATATTGGAGCGAACCTCGCTCTTTGCGACTCTGGAGCGGGATTACGGCGTCGAACTCGCATATGCGGATGAGGAAATTGACGCCACCCCTGCCGACGTGAGGACCGCGAAGCTACTGGCTGTGCCGCGAGGGTCTTCGCTGTTGCGGATTCGCCAGCTCATCTATACGACCAAAGGCAAGGCCGCGATCTACGTGCTGGGACTATACCTGTCCGGGCGGCACACGCTGGTGATCCGAAGATTTCGCTAGCGCCACATTCCCGCCGGCGTCAGTCGAGCGCTACGCGGTCAATGTCGGGCAGGAAGGGGCGCGCGTATGGCGACGGCACTGGGCCGCTGGAGTCACGAGCGACGAATTCAGGCTCAACTGCAATCTCGTCCACGTATTCGGCGTTGCCCTCGATGCGATCAATCAATGTCTTTGCGGCGATTTGTCCCATGCGCTCCAGCGGCTGACGGACGGTGCTGAGGCTGGGAGTATTGAAGGCTGCCGCAGGAATATCGTCGAATCCCACCACGGAGATATCCTGCGGAACTCGCAAGCCCGCTTCGCGCAGCGCCCAGGTGGCGCCAATCGCGGAAATGTCGTTGTAAGCGAACAGCGCGGTGAAGCTGTGGCCGCGGCTGAGCAATTCCCTCGTTATCGGATAGCCGAGGTGCGGAGTCGAAATAGTGCTGTCGATTTGCGCGGTCAACTCGGGGCGCACCGCGATACCAAGTTCGGCGGCAATTTCGCAGACCGCGTTCCAACGGGTCGCCGAATCCGAGCTCAGAGTATGTCCTTTGAGGAACGCGATATCTTCGTGGCCGAGTCGCGCCAGGTGCGTCAGGGCCAGCCGCGCGGCCAGCTTGTGATCCAGCACGATGTTGGTTACGCCGTCAACGTGCCCGTGGCCGGAAACCGCCACCGTGGGCAGTGGCAGCTTTTCATGGAGCGAAGTATCCGTAGTGATGAAGCCTTCCACCCCGCGGGTTAGCAACATCTGCGCATAGGCTTGCAACAATTTCGGATCGTGGCGATGGATTACCGTCAGGAAGAAAAAGTTATGGCGGCGCAGGTATTCCTCAATGCCGCTGATGACCATGGAACCGTAACTGTCCCCGATCTCTTCCGCAATCACGCCGATGGTATAAGTCCTCTGAAGCCGGAGGGATCGTGCAAAATAGTTCGGGCGGTAGTTGAGGTCTTTGGCGGCAGTGAGGATACGCTTTTTGGTGCGCTCCGGTATCGATCGCGCCGCCGCGGAATTATTCAGCGCCGCTGACACCGTTCCGGGAGTCAGACCCAGATAGTCCGCGATCGTTTTGAGGGTAACCTTCGGCTCCGTCGAAGCAGCCGAGTTCTTCTTAGGTGTGGTCGCCATGGCACAAAGCTCCCGGAAGTCTCAACCGATTACGGCTCAAGGACATCGGCACATGCCTGCGAACCGAAAAAGAGATGCCTTCAGTCCGCAAGAATTGCCCGGATCCAGCTCCGATCCAGTTGGAACAACCGAGCCTCGACGATGCTTCCATATACCATAAATCCTACCATCTAACATAGGACGCGCGAGGCATGGAAAAGGCTTCCGCCAGGGCTGCCCTGTCCGCGGTCCCTGTCCTTGCCTGCAATTCTTTTCGGAATGTTTGCCGTCGATAAAGTAGTGGAACTCGTGTGGGCGCCTCAATAGAATGACCGCGCAACGACAACGACGCAAATTCAAGTTGAGCTGAAGCGAGGTAGTCGCGATGTTGAGGTATTCGAAGTATGCGCTTTCGGTTATGGTTCTGGTAATTGGCGGTTTAGTGGCGCCGCTTGCCCAGGCTTGGGACAACGGGCTTGCACTCACACCGCCGATGGGCTGGAACAGTTGGAACAAGTTTCATTGCGACGTGAGCGAAGATTTGATCAAGGGCATGGCTGACGCAATGGTCAGCAGTGGGATGAAAGATGCCGGCTATCAATACGTGGTCATCGACGACTGCTGGCAGGTGAGTCGCGATGCCAGCGGAAATATCGTAGCGGACCTGCAGCGATTTCCCTCGGGCATCAAGGCGCTGGCCGACTACGTTCACGCCAAGGGCTTGAAATTTGGGATTTATTCCGATGCCGGAACGCTGACGTGCGCCAAGCGGCCCGGCAGCCAGGGCCACGAATATCAGGACGCACTGCAATACGCGAGCTGGGGCGTCGACTACCTTAAATACGACTGGTGCAACACCGGGAAAGCAAATGCCGAATCTGCGTACACCATTATGCGCGATGCACTGAAGACCGCGGGCCGTCCCATCGTCTTCAGCTTGTGCGAATGGGGAAGCCATCAGCCGTGGCTGTGGGCCAAAGACATCGGCAATTCCTGGCGCACCACCGGTGACATCAGCGATTGCTGGGAATGCGAGAAAAAACGCGGCCTCGGCTTTGTCCAGATTCTCGACCTGCAGGATGGATTGGAGTCCTATGCGGGGCCGGGTCATTGGAACGATCCGGATATGTTGGAGGTCGGCAATGGTGGAATGACCACCGGCGAATACCGGGCGCACTTCAGTTTCTGGTGCTTGTTGGCCGCGCCGCTGATTTCGGGAAATGATTTGCGGAACATGACGCCGGAGATCAAGGAAATCCTGACCAACAAGGAAGTCATCGCCGTAAATCAGGATCCCCTGGGCATGCAAGGGCGGCGCGTCAGCAAGAAGGGCGATCTTGAAGTCTGGGCAAAGCAATTGAAGGACGGCAGCCGGGCGGTGATCCTGCTGAATCGCGGGAGCGCGGAAGCCGATATGTCGGTCTCCTGGGAAGAGATCGGCTATCCGGCGCATCTTTCCGCGAGTGTCCGCGATTTGTGGCAGAGGAAAGATCTGAGCAAATCGACCGGAACCTTCGGCGCGAAAGTTCCTTCTCATGGAGTCGTGATGGTCAAGGTCGCGCCATGACGATTCGCATTCTCGCTGCGCTGATTCTCATGTTGGGCATTCTTTCGTCATTTCTGGTCCGAGCTCCAGCCACTAGAGGACAGGGCGTCGCAGGATCCAAACTCAGTGCTCCAGCGTCGGTGGGAATCTTCGAGAATCACCATGACGTGGGCACAGTTCTGCATCCCGGTTCGATCCAATTCGACGACACCAACCGCACCTACACCGTCAGTGGCAGCGGCAACAACATGTGGGCTCGCGAAGACGACTTCCAGTTTGCGTGGAAGAAAATGTCCGGCGACGTGTCGCTGGCGGCGGATATTTCCATTCTCGGCCAGGGCGGCAACCCCCACAAAAAGGCCGTGTTGATCGTTCGCCAGAGCCTCGACTCGGATTCCGTCTATGCGGACATCGCGCTGCACGCAAACGGCTTGACCGCGCTGCAATATCGTGACGAAAAGGGTGCGGTAACAAATGACATTGAGTTGAATTTGTCCGAGCCGGCGCCAAGACGCCTGCGCCTGGACAAACACGGCGACGTCTTCTACATGTCCGTCGCCAAGACCGGAGAAAACTTGCATTTCTCCGGCGCCGGAATGCACGTGCCGATCAAGGATCCGTTTTATATCGGCATCGGGATGTGCTCGCATGACAAGGACGTTGTCGAAACGGCAGTGTTCTCGAACGTGGAATTGACCAAGCCCGCGTTCGACGCTTCCGTAAAGCCGGTTCTCTACAGCACGCTGGAGACACTGTCGGTCACTTCAAACGATCGGCACCTGATCTACTCTGCCGCCGAGCGATTCGAAGCGCCGAATTGGTCGCGAGACGGATCGACTCTCGTGTTCAACGGCAGCGGGCGGCTCTGGAAGCTGCCTGCAACCGGCGGCAAACCCGAAGTCGTAGACTCGGGATTTGCAACCAAAGTGAACAACGATCATGGTTTTTCGCCCGACGGCGCCCAACTGGCGATCAGCGACGGCTCACAGGGTGATCAGAAATCGATCGTTTACGTTCTACCGGCTGCGGGCGGCCCTCCGAAGCGAATTACAGATACCGGGCGCGGCCCATCTTATTGGCACGGTTGGTCGCCGGATGGCAAGACGCTCGCCTTTGTCGGTGAACGAAATGGCGACTTCGATATTTTCGGCATCCCCGCCGACGGTGGAGAAGAAGTTCGTCTGACCACGGCCAAAGGCTTGGACGACGGGCCGGATTATTCGCCAGATGGCAAGTGCATCTATTTCAATTCCGAGCGCTCCGGCACCATGCAGATCTGGCGCATGCATCCAGACGGCACCAATCAGGAACGTGTGACCACCGACGATTCCAACGATTGGTTTCCGCACCCCTCGCCGGATGGTAAATGGATGGTCTTCCTCGCTTACGACCGCGATGTGAAAGGTCATCCCGAGAACAAGAATGTCGCGTTGCGTCTGATGTCTCTGAGCGACAATAAAATCACAACGCTGGTGAAGCTGTTTGGCGGGCAGGGAACGATCAACGTCCCGTCATGGTCACCGGACAGCAAGCAGATCGCCTACGTGAGCTATCACCTGGTCTCCCACGAAAGCCGCAAGAATTAGATCGCCCCTATGAATGATCTGGTGCAATTCACGCAACAAGGCGAGATCGCCGTCGTCACCATCAACAATCCACCCGTCAACGCACTGAGCCCCGGCGTGCCTGAAGGCATTGCCAAGGCCATCGAGCAGATCGATAAAGATGACTCCGTGAAGGCCGCGGTCATCATCGGGGGCGGCAAAACATTCGTGTCCGGAGCCGACATCAAGGAATTCGGCAAAGTTACTTCCGGTCAAAAATCTCGAGGCGAAGGCTTCAAGCCGCTGCTGCTTCGTATCGAGGATTGCCGCAAGCCTGTTGTCATGGCGATTCACGGCAATGCGTTTGGCGGCGGACTGGAACTGGCGATGGCCGGCCACTATCGCGTAGCCGTTCGCGGCGCGCAGGTTGGCCAGCCGGAGGTAAAGCTCGGGTTGATTCCGGGAGCAGCGGGCACGCAAAGGCTGCCGCGCCTCGTGGGCGTCGCAAAAGCGGTGGAGATGTGCGTCGGCGGCAATCCCGTTAAGGCGGAAGATGCGCTGCCTGCCGGCATCATCGATCGCCTGATCGAAGGCGACTTACTGACGGGAGCGGTCGCATTCGCAAGAGAAATTGCCGGTGTGCCGATGCGCAAAACCCGCGAGCGCAACGAGAAACTCGGATCTCCGGAACAAAATGCGCCGATCTTCACGGCTGCTCGTGAGATCGCGAGAAAGAAGCAGCGAGGGATGATCGCCCCGCTGGCGGCTGTCGACGGGATCGCAGCGGCCACGAAGCTGCCCTTCGAACAGGGCGTTGAGGAAGAGCAGAAGCTTTTCACCAAGTGCTTGTTTTCCGATCAGTCCAAAGCACTGATCCACGTCTTCTTCGGTGAACGTGAAGTTGCGAAAATCCCTGACGTGCCGAAGGAAACGCCCGCGATTCCCGTGATTCGCGCGGCCATCGTCGGTGCAGGCACGATGGGCGGCGGAATCGCCATGGTTTTCGCGAACGCCGGCATTCCGGTGCTACTCAAGGAAACCGATCAGGCGGCGCTCGACCGCGGCCTCGCAAACATACAAAACAATTACGCCAACTCCGTGAAGCGCGGCCGGTTTACACAGCAGTTTGTCGACGAACGATTGAAACTGATTGAGCCAACGCTCACCTACAGCGATTTTGCAGAAGCCGATTTGGTGATTGAAGCGGTCTTCGAAGGTATGGCCGTTAAAAAGGAAGTCTTCGGCGAACTCGATCGCGTGTGCAAGCCTGGCGCGATCCTTGCCACCAACACCTCGACACTGAATATCGACGAGATCGCATCCTCTACCGCGCGCCTTCAATCCGTAGTGGGAACCCATTTCTTTAGCCCCGCCAACGTGATGCGCCTTCTTGAAATTGTGCGAGGCAAGGCGACAAGCAAGGAAGTTCTGGCTACGTGCATGCAATTGTCGAAGAAGATCGGGAAGATCGGCGTGTTGGTCGGCAATTGCACCGGTTTCGTCGGCAATCGCATGTTCCACCCCTATCGGCGCGAGGCGCAATTTCTTGTCGAGGAGGGCGCGGGAATCGAAGCGGTGGACGCCGCGCTCTACGAATTTGGGATGGCCATGGGGCCCCTCGCGACCGCTGATCTTGCGGGCCTCGACATCGGCTGGCGCATTCGCAAGGAGCATCGCCATCTGCAAAAGGCCGGAATACGCCAGCCGATCGCGGAAGATCGTCTGTGCGAAATGGGCCGCTTCGGACAAAAAACCGGAGCAGGCTGGTACAAATATGACCAGAACCGCCGCCCCATTCCTGATCCGGAAGTCACCGCCCTGGTGCGTCAGTGGGCCGCGGGAGCAAACATCGCGCAACGCGAGATCTCATCGAATGAAGTTGTTGATCGCTGCATTTACGCGCTCGTTAATGAAGGCGCGCGAATCCTGGAACAGGGCTACGCGCTGCGTGCCGTCGACATCGACATCATCTATCTGAACGGCTACGGCTTTCCCGCATATCGCGGAGGCCCAATGTGGTACGCGGACACCGTCGGCCTAAAAAAAGTCTATCAACGCATCTGCGAATTTCAGAAGCAGCACGGCGAACTCTGGACGCCCGCGCCGCTGCTACAACGCCTCGCCGAGCAAAATAAAACCTTTGCGGAATTGGATAGCCCTGCAAGCACCGCGGCATGAGAGCGCAAGTCCGCCAAGGTATTGGAAGCTAGACGGTCTTGTCCTTCGAATAGCAGATCGATTCCAGATTGCATTCCAGACATCTCGGTTTTCGCGCAACGCACACCCTTCGACCGTGCCAGATCAGTTGGTGCGAAAACTGGATCCATTTGTCTTGTGGAATAACGCGCATCAAATCCTGCTCGATTTTCTTTGGCTCTTGGTGCTTGGTCAGATCCAGGCGCCGCGATAGCCGCATCACGTGGGTATCAACAACCACGCCGACCGCAATTCCAAAGCCCGTGCCGAGCACCACGTTGCCGGTCTTACGCGCCACCCCGGGCAGTGTGAGAATTTCCTCCATCGTCTGGGGGACTTTTCCACCAAATTTCTCGATGATCGCCTTGCTCGCTCCCATCACCGACTTCGTTTTGTTCCGAAAGAATCCAGTCGGCCGAATTTCCTGCTCCAATTCGCTGGGATTCGCACACGCGAAATCCTCGGGACCCTTGTATTTTTTGTAGAGCGTCTGCGTGACTTCATTCACGCGCACATCCGTGCACTGCGCCGACAAAATCGTCGAAATGAGCAACTGGAATGGATTTTCGTGCTTTAACTCGCAAGTCGCAGCCGGATACGCCTCATCGAGTTTCGCCAAAATCGCGGCCACCCGCTTGGGATCCGTGCCTGCGCCAACAGCTTTTGCTACGTTCGCGGCCTTTAAGGGTTTCTTGCCCCTTGTTCCGATGATTGACTTAGACAGTTTTCCGCGTTTCTTAGCGCGGCTAGGCTTTTTCGATTTGATTTTCGCCATGGCATCGAAGGATATCACACGCCCTGATTGGCGACGCCGGCGGCTATGCTTCACCAAAGGCGCCCGCTTCAGCGCTCTCGTAGAACGCCCAGCAATTTTCGGAACGCCTTGCCGCGATGACTGTGCTGGTTCTTTTCGTCCGCAGTAAGTTCCGCGAACGCTTTGCTCAACGGCGGAAAATAAAACGCTGGATCGTACCCAAAGCCACCGCCACCTTGTGGCGACTCCAAAATCTCCCCATCCACGCGATCCGTAACGATCGCCACGGCCCGCCCGCGGCTCGCCAGTGCAATCGCGCAAACGAAATAGGCGCGACGCTCATTACCTTTCACCCCGCGCAGCGCTTCCAACAATTTCGCGATACGTTCCGCGCTGCTCGCTGTCGGCCCCGCATAGCGTGCCGAAAGCACGCCCGGCGCACCACCCAAAGCCGGCACCACTAAACCCGAATCATCGGCGAAAACAAATTCGTCGCACCCTTGCGAATAGTAAAGCGCCTTGCCTAATGCATTTTCCGCGAAGGTTGGCGCGTTTTCTTCGAATGCAGGGAGCGCATCGAACCAGGGTAGCGATTCCAAGGCAACACGCGGGCCCACCGCGTCGGCGGAGTTCGCGAGCGCCTGAAACTCGCGCAACTTTCCGGTGTTCGACGAGGCGAGGTACAGCTTGTCGATCGGCTTACCGGGCGCGCGCACTGAATTTCAGAGGCAGCAGCGCCCGCTGTTCATCGGTCAGCCGCCGGATTCCCGCAGCCGCCAGCGCCAGCAAGTCCTGCATCTCGCTTCCCGAAAACGGCCGCCCTTCGGCGGTCGCCTGAATTTCCACGAAGTGACCGCTCCCGGTCATCACCACATTCATATCCACTTCCGCGCGCGAATCCTCTTCATACACCAGATCGAGCAGCGCGCGATCGTCCACAATTCCCACGCTCGTTGCCGCAACGGTATCGATCAATGGCGAACTTTTCCAGATCCCGGCGGCCACCAGCCGTTCGAACGCCAGCGCCAGCGCCACAAACGCTCCGGTAATCGACGCGGTACGCGTCCCGCCGTCCGCCTGAATAACATCGCAATCGATCCACACGGTACGTTCGCCGAGCGCTTCTTGATCCGTCACCGCGCGCAACGATCGCCCAATCAGCCGCTGAATTTCCTGCGTGCGCCCGGATTGCTTCCCGCGCGTCGCCTCGCGCGCCGTTCTCTCTTCGGTAGCGCGCGGCAGCATCCCGTATTCGCTGGTCACCCAGCCTTTCCCACTACCCTTCAGAAAACCCGGCACGCCATCGTCCACCGTCGCCGTGCAAATCACGCGCGTATTTCCCAATTCGATCAGCACGCTTCCTTCGGCCGTGGAAATAAAATCCGGCGTGATCTTCAGCGACCTTATCTGGTCGGCATTACGCCCGTCGCTTCGCAATTTTCCTCCAGCCATTCGCTCACGTTCGCTGGGTTTCTCTGCGAAACTCAGCGTCCTTTGTGTCTCCGCGTTATCGCTTTTCTGTTCTCTTGCCGCTCAGGGTTTGCGCTCAGTGGGCGCCAGTTTGCCGGGGGGATTCGCAGGTGTCAACTTTTGCGGGGAAGCTGATTTCTTGGCGCCCGTGGCAGGCGACTTGGCGGGCGCGGGGCCAGAAGCCGCGGAAGGCGCAGGCTTCGATGAATCGCCAGCGGCAGCCGGGCGCGCGGGCAATGCCACTGCCCGCGCATTTACCAGGAACGTCCGAGTCAAATCCAGATGCCCTGCCAAAGTATCCACTTCCTGTCCATGCACCAGAATTTTCAGCCATCGGACTTGCGGAACATTCGCCTCCAGCGTCCGCAAGATCGAGTCCACCGCCATCTCCTCGCTCTCGATCCCGGAAGGAGTCGCCGTCGCCAGTGCCTCGGAAAAATCCGCGACGCCCGTGCCGTCCGGCAGCAAATAAAATGCCAGCAGCACCGCATCGGGCGGCAGCGTTCGCAACTCCGCATCCACCGGACCGGCCAGCAAAGTGTTCAGTACCTGCTTGGCCCGTAACACCGGATCGCGTGGCAGCGGCAAATCCACGGTCACCGCCATCAGCGAGCCGTCGCGAGCGCCCGAAGACCAGAACAATTTTGCCTTGCCGACGGGCTCACCCGCGTTTGCCGCGGCCGGCTGAGTTAATTCCCGGCGCACTTGCTCTTCGCTCTTGGCCGGCGCTTGCGCGGACAGCCGCAAGTTTCGCTTCAACACCGGAAAATATCCGGCCGCGATAGCCACGGCCAGCACCAGCATCCCGATCAACCACCAGCGCCAGCGTGGCATCAGGGCCGCTCCCCGGGATTCGTTGCTACAACATACGAGGGCCGAAACGCCGACGCGCCGCGTGCAATCGCATCCGCTACGCCCGGGGCCATGCGATCGAGTTGTCCACGATCGTCCACCGCCACGCTCGACACCTCCACCGCAATGGCTGGCGCCGCCGTCGTGCGCAGTTGCCGCACCGCGGCCACCTGCGCCGTCCTCGGAGAGCCTTTGAACCGCTGCGACAGAAAGCTCTGCACCAGATCACCGAAGCGCCTGCTCAGCGGCAGGAACGGCGCCTGCGCGCGTTCCCATGGAATCAATCCGGTCGTATCGCTCGACGCCGGCAGATCGCTCATCACATAAACGCGCACCGTTCCCGGCAAGCCGGTCGACGCCACATGCAGGGTCACGAACACCGCGCCGCGTTGCGCGTTCGCGATTGCCGATCGATCGTCGAAAGAAGGATTCTCAGTGCTCTGCCGGGTCAACACCACCTGAAAGCCCAGGGCCTCCAGCGCTGTCTTGGTCTGAGCGCTAAAGTCCACCACAACTTCGCTCTCACGAATTCCTCCGGTGCCGCGTGCGCCCGGATCCGTGCCGCCGTGGCCCGGATCCAGCACCACGACACTTCGTGGCGATGCACCTCCGGCTTGCGCAGCGCTATTTGCCGCGGCGGGATTCGTGGACGATGGCGAGGGAACCGAAGTTGGCCCCTGAGCTGGCGGAGCCGCTTGCGTGATTGCCGCAGCCGCGGGCGACTGCGCAAATACGCTCGCGCTTTCAAGACGCAAGGAAGCGCGCCGCGATACCCCCGGCATCGCGGCAAATAGCACCGCGACCACGATCAGTACGGCGCGCGCCCCAGCACCAGCTCTAGGTTTCGCTGGCCCCCTCGATCGAATCTTCGGGGATATTTTTCCTGGAAGGTAATTTCTCACGAACAGCAGAATAGCAAACCCGGCCGATCGCTTACCCCGTACGAATCATACCTAGGCCGCGAAAGAGGGACGGGCTGTGTTTCGTCCCTTCGAGTGCGGTGGCGCGCCGGCGCTTTTCAGCGACGCCCGCGCCAACTAACGCCGCAACGGAGCCTGAACCAACGAGCGTTAGCTCGCCGCAGGGTCCTGCCCGTTCCGGTGGCCGTGATGCTCGTGCCGCCACTCCTTCATCGTCTTCCGCTGCTCAGGCGTTAGCATCGCCTCCACCTGTTTGTGCGAATCGCGGCGAATCTGCTTCATCTTCGCTTGCTTCTGATCCGCGCTCAGCGAAGTATCGTTTTTCACCGCGTCCATCTGTGATTTCGCATCTTCACGGATCTTCTTCATCTGTGCCTTCTGGTCATCGGTTAGGTTCAGATTCGGACGATCCGCTTTCTGCGGCGGTGCCACCTGTTCCTGCCCGGCGCCTTGCGTAGCATCCTGGGCTCGAGTGATAGCCGGTGCAGCGCCCACCAACAGCAGCGCCGCTACCAGCCCATGCTTGGTAAATTTGTTACTCATGACCAACTGCCTCCTTGAGAGCGTTTCCCTCTCTAGAGTTATAAACACTGCGCAACGCGCAATGTCGCGCCGGCCCAGACACCGGCCGCATCCGCCTGCCCAGCAAGGATTTGCAACTCGAATCCGAAGCCGCAAGCAACAAATCTCCGCGCCCTCAGCCGGCCTCTGCTCCCTCTGCGTTAAGCACTTCTGCCCGCCGCAAACACTGCTCAAAAAAAGCCCGGCTCACTCGAGCCGGGCAGCGAAAAAGGATGAATCTAGAAAAACGAACTAAACTACTTTGGCGGTCTCCGCGATCACCGGCTTCAACTCAGGCGGCCGCAGTTTTCGTGTAGCTACATAGGCGACAAAACCGGCGCCAATGATGATCGCGCCAAAAACAAGGCCGTTCATTCCCAGAATCGTCTCACGCTGGCTTTCCACCATCGCCAGGCACAGCAGCGAAATGGGGAACAACCCGGTCAAAATAGCGCCAACCATGCCGCCCGGCACGCGAAAATCCCGCTTTAGCTCCGGCTCGCGAATGCGTAGCGCCACCAGCGTTACAAATTCCAAACTCAGGCTCGCGCCATACAGCATGATGTCGATGGTCACCAGCCGCTTGAATCCGAGCCCCAGGCACAACGCCCAGCACGTCGCGCAAACCAGAATGGCTACCCACGGTGCATTCGTGTGCTTGCTCGTTTGCGCAAGAATTTTCGGCAGCATTCCGTCCTGCGCCATCGCCAGCGGCAGCCGCGAATAACTCATCACCAGCGCGTTGAACATCCCGAACGCGCTCATCATCCCGCCGACCACGATCAAAAATCGCAGCCACTCGAAACCAAAAATCTTGCCGCCGATTAATCCGGCAATCGTGGCCCAGGAACCGTCTTCAGCAAACATCGAAGCCGGAATCCCGGTGAAGTACACCGCTACGAATGGCGCGATGTACGTCAGCGCCACCAGCACCACTGCCGCGATCATCGCTCGCGGATAGGTCCGCTGCGGCCGCTCCACTTCCTGCGCGATCGTCGACGCGTTGTCCCAACCCATGTAATTCCACATTGCCACCAGTACGCCGCCCAGCAACCCGAGTCCCGCTCCTTCGCTGGTCGTCGCCACCGGAGCTGCGCTTGCCAGAGCTCCCGCTTTGAACGGCGAGAGCATCACCACCAGCGCAAACGGTGCAGACAGGCAAAAGAACAGCCACAACGACGTGATCCCGACCACCCGGATTCCCGAAAGATTCAGCGCCGCGCATCCGACAACAACAAACAAACCGGCTGCGATGGCGTGGCTTGGGGCGCCAAACCACGGCGAAAATTGCTTGAGGTAAAAAACGAAAAGCGTCGGGTAAATGGCCATGTCGAAAATGCTTGCCGCCAGCGACAACCACGCTTCTTGAAATCCCCAGAAGTTTCCTAGCCCTCGCCGCACCCACGCGTAGTAGCCGCCCTCCGCAGGCAGCGCGCTGGTCAGCTCGCCGATCATGAACGCCGTCGGCAAACACCACAGCACCGGCAGGAACAGCAGAATCAGAATCCCGTGCCCGTATCCGGCGCCCGAAATAATCTGTTCGGTGCCGTACGTCCCGCCCGACACCATGAAAAACGTCGCCGCCACAAGCGGCCATAGTGTCAGCTTTGCGACTCGTGATTTAGCTTTGGAAATTGCTTGGGCAGGAACTGCGGCGGGCAGCGATAACGTACTCAATTTTTACTAACCGTCCTCCTCAAGCGACTCTCGCTCTCATCCCATCGCCACGCAAGGCGGTCGGCAAAGTCAGGCTGGAGCCAGTTCGCAGTCGAAGAATACAAGGTCTACACCGCCAAGCAAGAAAAAAAACGCCCCCACCAAAGATTTCCAAACACCCTGCCCGCGGCTCGCAGGACCGCTAATGTAGGGGCGGACTCCCTGCCACGGCGCAATCCAGGCCGACTACGTCAACTCGTAAGGCAAAAGTCGATGGCTATCGCCCCATCGCTCGCCACTCGGCAACTCTCCCTTCCATGCTAAACTCCGCCGCCGCAACCGCACTCATACCTGTCAGGAGCTCTCGCGAATGAAATTGTTCCCGATCTTGCTACTCTGCTTCGCCGTCCTGATCCTTCCGCTAACCTCCACTGCCCAAGCACCTCACCCAATCACCATCGAAGATCGTTTCCGCCTCCAGGAAGTCACCGACCCGCAACTCGCGCCTGACGCCAAGTGGGTCGCCTACGTCGTCAGCACCACCTCACTCAAAGACGACGACTCCAAAGATCGCATCTGGATGGTGCCGTTCAACGGCGGCGATGCGATCGCCCTGACCGCCGAAACCGCCTCATCTTCTCACCCGCGCTGGAGTCCCGACGGCAAGTACCTGGCCTTCCTTTCCGCGCGCGACGAAGGCAATACTCAGATCTGGCTCCTCAACCGGGCCGGCGGCGAAGCCCAGCGCCTCACCAACACTCCGCAGAATGTCCAGGACTTCGCCTGGTCCCCCGATAGCCAGCGCCTCTGCCTTCTCCTGCGCGACCCCAGCCCGGAGGAACTCGAAGCCTTTCGCGACAAAGAGAAGGATCAAGGAAAGTCAGACGACGAAGCGGACTCCGCCGACAAGTCCGGCAAGCAGAAGAAACCCAAAGCCCAACGGCCGTGGGTCATCGATCGCCTGCAGTTCAAATTCGACGAGGTCGGCTACCTCGATCACCGCCGCAACCACTTGTATATCTTGGATCTGGGGACAAAAAGCTTGACGCAAATCACCAGCGGAGATTACGACGATCACCAGCCGGCGTGGTCGCCCGATGGCAAGCTGCTGGCCTTCACCAGCAACCGCTCCTCCGACCCGGATCGCAACTACGACAACAACATCTGGACGGTCGCCGCGGACAACACCGACAAGGGTGCCCATTTGATCCAGGTCACCACCAATCCTGGCGAAGATCACGACGCTGCCTGGTCACCCGATGGAAAATGGATCGCCTACGTCACGCAAACCGAGCCCAAACTAATGGAGTACGCCACCAAGCACTTGGGCCTCTCCCCAGCCGCGGGTGGCGAAGCCCAAGTCCTGACCCGCAGCTTTGACCGTGGCGTCAGCGACATCCGCTTCGCGCCCGACAGCCAGTCAATCTATTTCATCGCGGACGACGACGGCACTCAGAGTTTGGCGAAGATCCCCGTCGCAGGCGGCGAAGTCACCCGCCCGATCGGCGGCCGCCTGATGCTCTACGCCTACTCGCTGGCAAAATCCGGTGAAGTCGCCGCCCAAATCACCACCATGGACCGGCCCAGCGAAATCTTCACGCAACCTACAAGCGGCGGCGAACCCACACGCGTTTCCCACGTGAACGATGCCCTCATGTCTCAACTCCGCTACGCCCCCGGCGAATACGTCCATTTCAAGAGCAAAGATGGCTCGCCCGTCTCCGGCTACCTCTATAAGCCTCTCGACTACAAACCCGGCACCAAAGTTCCCACGCTGCTTCGTCCTCACGGCGGGCCGGTGTGGGCGTACTACGCCGAATATAAGGAAGACGTCCAGCTTTTCGCCGCCAACGGCTATGCCGTTCTCTTACCAAACCCCCGCGGCTCTTCGGGCTACGGTCAGAAACATTGCCAGGCGATTTTTGCGGACTGGGGCAACAAGGACTATCAGGACGATATGGCCATGGTGGACTACGCTATCGAGCAGGGAATTGCCGATCCCGACAGGCTCGGCGTCGGCGGCTGGTCCTACGGCGGCATCTCCACGGACTTCATCATCGCGCAGACCACGAGGTTCAAAGCCGCCATCTCAGGAGCCGGTGAAGCCCTCAACACCAGCCTCTGGGGTCACGATCAATACCAAAAGGACTACACCACTGAGCTAGGCCTCCCGTGGGAGCATCACGACCTCTGGGACAAGCTGTCCCCGTTCTACCGCATTACCAAGATCACCACGCCCACGCTCTTCATGGGTGGCGCCATCGACTGGAACGTCCCCATCCTCGGCAGCGAGCAGATGTACCAGTCACTCAAAGCGCTTGGCCGCACCACCGAGCTGGTCGTCTACCCCGGCGAGTACCACGAGTTCAAAACGCCATCGCACATGAAAGACCGCTTCGAGCGTTACCTCGCCTGGTACGGCCACTACGTCAGAGGCGACTCCGCCCCACCGCGACCGGCGATGCAAACAGGAGAGTAAACAATGTCTCGACCGTTGCTGAACATCAATCTGGGTCTGGCACTGCTCCTTTGCCTTGCGTCCGCGGCGGCGGCGCAGCGCGCGCCGTACAGCGTCGGCTCCGCTACGGCTGCCGCTGGACAACGAGGTAACGGCTATCTCGATGTCCCCGCGGGCGTTGACGCGGCTACGCGCATTCCAATCGTCGTGATCAACGGCGCCAAGCCGGGTCCAGTGCTCGCACTTGTTTCCGGCGCCCATGGCACCGAATACGCCTCGATCATCGCGCTGGAAAAATTGATCCCAGCCATCGACCCAGCGCAGCTTTCCGGTACGGTTGTGCTCCTTCCGTTGGTCAACGTCCCGTCCTTCCTTCAGAAGGTTCCGCACGTCAATCCGGTCGACAGCAAAAGCATGAATCGCTTCTACCCCGGCAAGGCCGACGGCACGCAAACCGAGCGGGCTTCTTTCCTGGTCACGAGAGAGGTGGTTGATCGCTGCGACTACCTGATCGACTACCACGGCGGCGACCTGGACGAGAGCCTCCGCCCTTACGCCTACTGGGGACCCACCGGCAAAGCCGAGCAGGACCGCATTTCCAAAGAAATGGTCCTCGCCTTTGGCCTCGACCACATCATCATCTGGCGCGAACGCCCCACCGACCCTGCCGCCACGCGCTACCTCGACAATACTGCCTCCGTCCACGGGAAACCGTCTATCGTCGTAGAAGCCGGACACGCCGGCACCACCGAGACCGACGACATCGCGCTCCTCATGAACGGCACGCTCAGCGCCATGCGCGCCCTCAAAATGCTCCCTGGCGATCCCCATCCCATCGAAAACCCCGTCTGGCTCGACAAGATCATCGACGTCACCAGCGACATCGAAGGCATCTTCTACCCGCTGGTGAAGCGCGGCACCTACGTCGCTGCCAACGCCAAGCTCGGCTACGTCACCGACTATTTCGGCAAAGTCATCCTCGAACCGCGCGCGCCGGAATCCGGAGTCGTCCTCCACCTCAACGCCGTACCGTCCTTGAAGAAAGGCGACAACATCGCCAACATCGGCGTAGTCGCTACCCGCGCTCCGTAAGGAGGTAGCCGTGGGACAAGCGGCGCCCGCCCTGGCTGGGCACCACCAAGTGGCACCGCTGGAAGGGCCTGGGCTACTTGCAAAAAGATCTGATGTGCCCGAATAGCAGGTACTAGCGAGTACTACGCAAAATCCGGTCAAGGTTGGCTTCGCCCCCCTTACAATCCGGAGCGGGAATGGGGGTTACATGCCACCCCCGGGGTGTTTACGTGTACTGTAGATAAAGGACTTATGGACGCGTAGGATTTATAAATCTATTTGTTTGTTAGATTTGCGGATGGCTGAAACCGAAGCGCTTGGCGTCAATAAAAAAGGCGGCACGAGGCCGCCGCTTTTCTACGGGGAGTAGAATAGCAGGGATTACTGAAATTGTTAAGCAGCTTGTGGGTAAGTTTGTGCAACAACTATCCTGGCAGAGCGTCTGTGGAGAGATGCCTGAACCAACGCCCGAGAAAGACTTTGGGTTTTTCGAATGCCTGCGAGTAGACTTCCGGCCAGCGTTGCGTCGACCCTCTGAACCGGCCGCGATTTACAAAGTCTGAATAGGCTGTGCGGTTGGCTGCCTTCTTCTCGGTGAGCGCGTTCTATCAGGACTTGGCCAACTTACCTGAGTCGAACGCAGCACACCGATTGCGTCTCCTCGCTGCCGGAGAGAGAATGACACGTGGAGATAACGAGCTATGGTACACACAATCGTTGATGGCACGTTTCGGCAAACCAATTTGACGAACGAACCGTCCGAGTATCTAGCCAAGCGCGAGGAGCTTCGCCTCGCCGAAATCGAGCTCATGCGCCAGCGCGAACGCGTCGCCGACCTGCGCCGGCATCTCCCACAGGGCGCTCCTATTCAGAACTATCCGTTTGACGAGGGCCCACGCGACCTCAGCGCTGGTGATGCGCCCGTGCGCACCACGCGTCTTAGCGAACTCTTCACCAAACCCGATCGCTCGCTCATCATCTATCACCTCATGTTTGGAAAGCGACAAACCAAACCTTGCCCCATGTGCACCGCCTGGCTTGATGGCGCCAACGGCGTTGCACATCACCTCGCCCAAAATCTCGATTTCGCAGTCGTCGCCGCCGCTGATATCCCCAGTTTGCGCGCCCACGCGCGCGCGCGCGGCTGGGACAAGCTGCGCCTCCTCAGCGCCGGCAACAGCACCTTCAAGTACGACTTCGGCAGCGAAGAGCGAGAAGGGCATCAGGACTCCACCGTTTCCGTTTTCACCCGCGACGCCGAGGGCACGCTGCGCCACTTCTACACCGCCCATCCTCGGATGGCCCCCGAGATCCCCGAGCGCGGCATCGATCTACTCGCTCCCATCTGGCACTTCATGGACCTCACTCCGCAAGGCCGCGGCAACTGGTACGCTAAGCTTGACTACGGCACAAAAGTCCAGGCCGCCTCGACGTAGGTCATCTTTAGGGGCGTGGAGCATCATTCTCCACCATCGGTAGTGTGGAAGGATGCATTGGGTTGAGGCTTGACTCGGGCGGGTTCGGGACGCGGCATTGCCTGCCTGGGGGCGTCTGCTTGGCCCGGTCTGTGCTAAATTGGGCGCTGCGACGCAACAGGAGCCGCCATGGCCGACTTTCTGCTCAAGACCGAACCCTCCACGTATTCCTTCGCCGACCTGCAAAAGGACAAGCAGACTCAATGGGACGGCGTCCATAACCCGGTGGCGCTCCGCAACATGTCCACCATGAAACCGGGCGACCGCATTGTGATCTACCACACCGGGGACGAAAAGAGCGCAGCAGGCACCGCGACCGTCGTGTCCGTCGACAATTCCGATCCCAAAAATCCGATCATGGAGCTTAAGGCTGGCAAAGCGATCAGTCAGCCGGTTACCCTCGCCGAAATCAAAGCCAATAAGATCTTCGCGGACTCCCCGCTGGTCCGCCAGGGCCGGCTGTCGGTGGTCCCGCTGACCGCCGCCCAGTACAAATTTCTCGCCGGCTAACCTAACTTTCCGGGAACAAATTCCGTCTATCTTGCGTTGCTCTCCTTGACCGTCTAGGAGTACAACCTCGTTTCCTAGTCCCTCTAGGAGGCACCGGAGAACCATGGACAAACAGCTGGAGTTGCTCCAAGGCACGCTCGACATGCTCATCCTGAAGGCCGTTTCGCTTGGACCGCTCCACGGCTATGGCATCCTCCTCCGCATCCAGCAAATCTCCAAAGACCGCCTGGAAATACAGCAAGGCTCGCTGTATCCGGCGCTTTACCGCCTCGAACATCAGGGCTGGATTGCCAGCGAGTGGGGCGAATCTGAAAACAAACGCAAAGCCAAGTACTACCGGCTCACCGCCGCGGGAAGGCGTCGCCTGCAAACCGAAGCGGAAAGGTGGAATCGCATGGCCGACGTCATCGCCGGAATCCTGGGCACGTCGCCGGAGGAAGTATGAGCACGCTCGCGAGCCGCTTGCGCTCCTGGTTTCGCCGGACGCTTGGGCGTCCGCAATTGGAATCGGAAATGGAAACCGAGATCCGCTTCCACGTCGATGCCTACACTGAAGATCTCGAGCGCCAGGGAGTGTCACGCTCGGAAGCCGTGCGCCGAGCGCGCATCGAATTCGGAGCGATTGAGAACACGAAAGAGGAGTGCCGCGAAGCCACGGGCGCAACGCTGCTCGAGAATTTTCTGCAGGATCTTCGCTACGGCGCGCGATCGATGCGGCGCGCCCCCGGTTTCACGGCGGTGGCGGTGATTGCTCTGGCTTTGGGAATCGGAGCAAACGCGGCGATTTTCAGCGTGGTGAATGCCGTACTGATACGTCCGCTGGCTTACAAGGATTCCGACCGGCTCGTCACCATCCTAAATAACGGCGATGGTCCGGTGGCGGTGGCCAACTACATCGATTGGCGCGATCAAAGCCAGTCGTTTGAAACGATGGCGGCGGCCGATTACTGGTCCGCGAATCTTACTGGCGTCGATACGCCTGAGCGGCTGCTGGGCCTGAAGGTGACGCAGAATCTGCTGCCCATGCTGGGCGTACAGCCGTTGCTGGGGCGGTTGTTTGTCGAGGGCGAAGACCGCGTGGGCGCGGAACACGAAGTCATTCTCAGCTACAAGCTGTGGCAGCGTCGCTTTTCCAGCGATCCCAAGATCGTCGGCAAGACCGTCCTGCTTGACGGAAATTCCTACGCGATCGTCGGCGTGATGCCGCGGGGCTTCCGCTTTTCGCCGTTCTGGGCGACCCGTGCAGAGATGTGGGCGCCGAACGCGTTTGGCGATCGCGTGTACAGCCGAGGCAACAACAGTTTGCGCATTTTCGCGCGGCTCAAAGACGGTGTTTCGCTGGAACAAGCTCGCGCGGAAATCGCCGGTGTCACCGCGCGGCTGGAGCATCAATTTCCCGGGACGAATCGCGAAGTGGTGGTCACGCCGCTGAAGGAAAAAGTGGTGGGCAAAATTGAAACGCCGCTGCTGGTCCTGTTGGGCGCAGTCGGATTTGTCCTACTGATCGCCTGCGCCAACGTGGCGCACATGTTGCTGGCGCAAGCTACGGCGCGGCAAAAAGAAATAGCCGTGCGCACCGCGCTGGGAGCCCGGCGCTTTCGCATGGTGCGGCAATTCCTGACCGAGAATCTGCTGCTCGCCTCCCTCGGTGGCGGCGTCGGGCTGCTGCTGGCGATCTGGGGCACGCGCGCGCTGGTGGCGCTGAGCCCGGCAAATATTCCACGGCTCGAAAGCGTCGCGATCGACGGACGAGTCGCGTCGTTTCTGCTGGCGGTCACCGGGCTGACCAGTGTGGCCTTTGGCTTGGTTCCGGCGTTGCAAGCGTCGGCAGTGAACCTGAGCGACACGCTGAAAGAAGGCGGCCGGGGCGCGAGCGATGGAATTCGCCGCAACCGCCTGCGCAGCTTCCTGGTGGCGTCGGAGTTCACCCTGGCGCTTATCCTGCTCATTGGCGCGGGTCTCATGATTCGCAGCTTCCTCGCGCTGCGCGCCGTCGATCCCGGCTTCAATCCGCACAATGTGCTGTCGATGGTGGTATCTGTTGCCGGATCAAAAGAGGCCGAGCCCGGACGCCGCGCCATTTTCTATCGCGAACTGCTGGAGAAAGTTCGCGCGCTGCCCGGCGTGGAGTCAGCCGGCGGAATCAACCACCTGCCACTCGCGGGCGACATGTGGGGCTGGCCCTTCGTTATCGAAGGTCGCCCGAAACCTCGGCCAGGTGAATCGCCGTCTGCGGTGTATCGCATTGCGACCCCCGGCTATCTCCAAGCCATGCGCATCCCGCTGCTGCAAGGCCGGGACATCGCCGGCGCCGACGATGTGAATGCTCCCGGCGTGGTCCTCATCAACGAAGAGGCGGCCCGAACGTATTGGCCAAAGGAAAATCCGATCGGCAAGCACATCGCCTTTACAAACGAGCCCAACCCGCCCGTGTGGCTCACCGTGATTGGCGTGACCAAGGACGCCAAAGAGGGTGATTGGGCCGTGAAACCCTACCCCGAGGTCTATCTTGCGGCGTTTCAGAACCGGGAATACCTAGAGAGCATGGCCGGTCATTTTGAGTACATCACGCTAATCGCGCGGACCAGCGGCGATCTCGGAATGCTGGCTTCGACAATCAAGGACACGGTGTGGGCGATCGATCGCAACCTGCCGGTATCCGAAGTGATCACCATGGACCAGGTTGTGGACATGGCCAATGAGCAGCCACGCTTCGAGATGCTGCTGCTCGGAGTTTTTGCAGGTGTGGCACTCGTGATGGCGGCGGTGGGGATGTATGGCGTGATGAGCTACTCGATCTCGCGGCGCACGCACGAAATCGGCATTCGCGTTTCCCTGGGCGCCAGCCGCTCCGGGATTCTAGTGTTGGTCTTGCGCCAGGGGCTGTTGCTCGCGCTCGCCGGCTCCGCGGTTGGCATCGTGGGCGCACTGCTGCTGGCGCGATTGATGAGCAAGCTGTTGTTTGGCGTTCCTCCGACCGATCCTCTCACGTTCGTGGGCGTTGCCGTCCTGATGCTGATCATCGCGCTGATCGCCAGCTACATTCCCGCGCGGCGGGCTACGCGTGTCGATCCAATCGTTGCACTACGTTACGAGTAGCGGTTCGCAGGAGGAAGGATGACGCTGTTTAGCCGAATGAAATCCTGGATGCGCCATACGTTGGGGCGTTCACGTAGCGAGTCGGAAATGGCCGATGAGATTCGCTTTCATGTGGATGCGTACACGGAAGACCTGGTTCGGCAGGGCGTGCCGCGGGTGGAGGCGGTGCGGCGTGCGCGCATTGAGTTTGGCGGCGTGGAAAGCACCAAGGAAGAGTGCCGCGACGCTCGCGGCATCAGCTTCGCCGAAGGGCTAATGACCGATCTGCGTTACGGCGTGCGCATGCTGCGCAAGTCTCCTGGATTCACGTTCGTTGCTGCGCTGACATTGGCCTTGGGTATCGGCGCGAATACCGCCATTTTTAGCGTGGTTGAAAATGTGCTGCTTCGCCCGCTGCCTTATCCCGAGCCTGGACAGTTGGTGTCGGCTTTCACGGTAACCCCGACGCAGCCGCATTTCCCGACGTCAATCGCGGATTTTTACGATTATCGGCGCCGCGCCGACGTTTTCTCGAGTTCCGCGCTGTACGCTCAGCGCGACCTGGATCTCACCAGCGGCGACCGCCCCGAGCACCTCTCTGGCATGGGAGTTTCCCACGAATACTTCCGGGTTCTGGGCTACCATCCGGCGCTGGGCCGCGATTTCGACGAAAAAGAAGAATACAAAAATAACAATCACGTCGTGATTCTCAGCGATCGTCTGTGGCGCACCAGGTTCGATTCCGATCCCAACATCGTGGGCAAGAGCATCCTGCTTTCCAGCGAGCCGTTCACGGTGATTGGTGTCATGCCTCCAAGCGTGCAGCATGCCGGCGGAAATTTTCACTCCGCGGCCCACGGTGACACTGTTGATCTCTGGTGGCCGTTGCCGCTACAGCCGCATTCGGAGAACAACTGCGATCGTGGGTGTCACTATCTCAACATGGTCGCGAGGTTGCGGCCGCAGATCACGCTCGCGCAGGCTTCCGCGCAAATGAATGCCGTTGCCGATCAGATCAGCCGGGAGTTTCGCGACAACGATCTCAGCACCCACGTGCTGCTTGTTCCGCTAAAGGAAGAGATTGTCGGGCGCGCACGCCTGATGCTTACCGTGCTCATGGCCGCGGTCGGTTTCCTGTTGCTGATCGCCTGCGTGAACGTCGCCAATCTTTCGCTGGCCCGCGCCACGGCGCGCCAGCGCGAGATCGGGGTGCGCTCCGCACTCGGCGCGGGCCGCGGCCGGATTCTGCGACAGATGCTCACCGAAAGCCTGTTGCTCGCCGCACTCGGCACCGCGCTGGGTCTCCCGCTGGCTAAAGCGGGCATCGCGGCGCTGGTCGCGCTCAGTCCGGACCAGGTTCCGCGCCTGCAAGCGGTACATCTCGATCTTGGAGCCCTGGCGTTCACTACTGCGGTCACCGTGTTCACTGCCTTGATCTTTGGTCTCGCACCGGCCTTCGCTACTTTGCACAACGATGTCAATCGGTCGCTGCGCGACACTGGCAGCCGTGGATCGACAGACTCCGCCGGCCACTCAACTCTTCGCGATTGGCTGGTGGTCAGCGAAGTGGCCCTCGCGCTGGTACTGCTTGCGGGCGCCGGCCTGCTGGTGCGTACGTTTCAGAATCTCCAGCACGTTGAGATGGGCTTTCAGCCGGAGCACGTGCTCACCTTCCACGTCGATCTCCCGGACAAACGGTACCCGAAGGACGATAACTTCATTCACTTCTACAAATCTCTTCACGCCCGGCTGAAGGCGTTGCCTGGCGTTCAACTTGCCGCTGAATCCGCCGACATTCCGTGGGATGGCTACGATGAGAATTCCAATTTTGAAGTAATAGGCGGCTCGGCCGAACTGAATCGCGATGCCGAAGCGCAGTATCGTTTCGCCTCGCCGGAATATTTCCGCGCGGTGGGAATACCGTTGATCGGTGGGCGCTTTTTCGAGGAGACCGATACCCAGACGTCGCAAATCGTAACGGTGGTAAACGCGGCTTTCGCCCGACGTTATTTTCCTGGCGAGGATCCGGTGGGTAAGCGCTTGAATATCTGGAACAAAAAGGGCGTGATCATCGTCGGGGTCGTCGGAGATGTAAAACCCTCACCGGATGCGCCGGCTGCCAAGCCCAGCTTTTATTGGGACGACTGGCAAAATCCGCAGCTCGCAGAACGCATTGTGGTCGTGCGCACGAGCTCGGACTTGCATGCGCTGGCCGGGGCAATTCCCGGTGAAGTTCGTGCGATCGACAAGGACCTGCCGGTCACGCACATACTGGCGATGGACGAAGTTGCGGCGCATGCGGTTTCGACAGCGCGCTTCACGGTAATTCTGGTGGGCTCGTTCGCTGCCCTTGCGGTTTTGCTCGCGGCTGTGGGGATCTTTGGCGTGATGGCCTACTCGGTAGCGCAGCGCACCCACGAGATCGGGATTCGCGCCGCGCTCGGCGCGCAGCCTACCGATCTGCGCCGCATGATCGTTGCTCGGGCGTCGAAACTCGCGGCAATCGGCGTCATTTTCGGAGCGGTGGCTGCTTTACTTCTGGCGCGTTCGATCCGCTCGATGCTGTTCCAGGTGAGCCCCAATGATCCGACCACCTACGGGGCAGTAGCTCTGGTCTTGACCGCAGTGGCGCTGACGGCAAGCTACATTCCAGCGCGGCGTGCGACTCGTGTTGATCCGATTGTGGCTTTGCGTCACGAATAGCAGCGGTGCTTCATTTTCCTGGCAAGGCGTCGGCCCATTTTGCAGTTGCTTCGGCTAGCCCGCGCAACACTTCCGCGTCGTTGGTTCCCGATTTTTTCAGGGCGTGGAACGAGTGATCGGCGCCTTCGATAATTTGTAACGTGGCGAGGGTTCCGAGCTTCCCGGTAATCGGGCGCAGTAATTCCAGATCCGCCAATTCATCACGCGTGCCTTGCAGGAAGAGCATCGGAATGCAGACCTTCGCCAGGTGGTCGGCCCGTTTGACGGCGGGCTTATTCGGCGGGTGCAAGGGGAACCCGTAAAATACGATGCCGCGCACCCCCTGAAGCAGCCCTTCGGCGGCGGCCTGCGAGGTCATGCGACCACCCATCGACTTTCCTCCGGCCAGCACCGGCAATCCCGGAGCTTCCTCGGCCGCAGTGCGCACGGCGGCGGCGACTGTGGCGGTCAGCACCAGCGGAGAATCCGGGACGCGGCGACGATCCTCCATGTAAGGGAACTGGTAGCGAAAAGTGGCTACGCCGACGCGGGCCAGCTCTGTGGCCAGGGCGGACATGAAAGGATGGCGCATGCCGGCGCCAGCGCCGTGGGCTAGAACCAGTAGGTAGCGAGGTGTTTCCGGGCGAAGCAGGAGCGCGGATGCAGAGACGCCGTCGGCTATGGAGATGCGCAGGTCGGTTGGCGCGGTCATGGTTTCGAGCGGATTGTAAATGAGTCTGGAGCGAGAGGCGAGGGAGGAGTGCTGAGACGAAATAAAAACGAATGAATTAGACCATAATCTTAAAGATCATGGTCATATAGACTATTGTCAGCTATTGTGGTATCGTGCTGTCGAGGAGTCGTCATGGAAGAGATTGCTATCTCGAAGTTCAAGGCGACGTGTCTGGCGGTGTTGGAGCGCGTACGGCTGACGAACCAGCCGATCCGCGTCACGCGTTTCGGCAAGCCAATCGCGGACATCCTGCCGCCGAAGGTGGGCGAGAAGCCGCAGCGCCGCTTCGGTATGGGGCGCGGGCAGATTCTTGGCGATATCGTGGGTCCAGCAGTGGATCTGTCCGACTGGGAGGCCGAAGCCGAAGGGGGGCCTCAGAAATGAGGCTCCTGCTAGACACCCACATCTGGATCTGGAGTGATCTGGAGCCGTGGCGCCTCACATCTGATGTCACGCGGATATTGAGCGACACGGAGAACGAGCTGTGGCTGTCTCCGATAAGTGTGTGGGAACTGATCGTGCACCTCGAGAAAAAGCGAATCACGCTGGAGAAGGATGTTCTGACTTGGATCGCAGCGTCGAAACAGGAACTCTCGCTGCGAGAGGCGCCGATGTCGTGGGCAGTGGCCGAGGAACTTCGATTCGTGGTGCTTCGGCACCGCGATCCGGCGGATCGGTTCCTGGTGGCCACCGCGCGCGTGCAGGATCTCACACTGGTCACGGCGGACCGAACGTTGATGGAGATTGATGGCGTTCGGATTTTGCCGAACTGCTAGGTACTCGGAAACCGGCAGACGACGGGCCAGCTGGGCTATTTGGCCTGGAGTTCGGTCAGGGCGGCCAGGACTTCTTCGCTGTGCTTGTCGGGCTTTACGTCGAGCCAGACTTTCTGGACCTTGCCTTGGGGATCGATGAGAAACGTGTGGCGCGAGGAGAGCTTTACGACCGGCATGACGGAGTCATACTGCGTTGAAACTTCCGACTTGGTGTCAGCCAGCAGCTTGAAGGTGAGCCCTTCCTTGGTGCAGAACTTCTGGTGCGAATCCGAATCCTGTACGCTGACGCCGACGATGGCGGCATTTTTTGCTTCGTACTGTGCTTGATCGCGCTGGAAATTGTGGGCCTCCACGGTGCAGCCGCTGGTGAAGTCCTTGGGATAGAAATAGAGCACGACCCACTTGCCGCGGAAATCGTGCAGACTGACGGGCTTGCCTTCCTGGGAGTTCAGCGTGAAGTCTGGAGCCGCGCTTCCAACTGCCGGTGCTTTGTCTCCGGCCGCGCTTACCGAACGAACCCCCAAAGCGATTCCCACCAACGCAACGATTACGACGGCGATCCAGATTAGCTTCATTGATTCACCTTATCTTCGTCTTGATCTTCATCTTGCGCACGCGCGTCCATTCATTCGCAGCGCTGTGTATGGTACTGGGATGTGCAAACGAAAGCGAGGGTTTCACGCCTTCTCGGGGTAAGAGGCTTCCCGGGACATGGGCGGGGTTATTTCGGCTGCGTGAATCGGCCAAAGCCGATGCGGACCTGGATGGTGTTGATGCCGGGATTCGGAGTCGAAAGACCGGCGTTTGAGATGTGCATGTAGCGGACTTCAGCGCTCCAATTATATTGGTTGCGGAGGAAATGCAGGCCCAATGCGCCGCTGGTGGTGAAGTTGACGCGCGAGGTGCCCGGCGGCACCTGATGGTTGGTGAAGAGTGTGCCACCGCCGATGTCGATGTAGGGCATTACGTTGCGATGCGGCACGAAATTCCACTTCAGCGCAAACGGATTCAAGCCGAAGCCGTAGGCGGTCTTGGGACTCTGCACTACGAGAAAAACCGGGACAACGTCAACCGCGTACTCAAATTTGCCCTTTAACGGCCCAGGTCCGATCGGGTTGGTCAGCACCCAGCCATATCGGAGGCCCACGTTCCACACACCTGTATCGGAGGTGCTGCCGCTAAGGCCGTGGCCGCCGCCGGTCCAAATTTGCAGCTCGTTGTGATCGACCTCGGGCCCTGCCTGCGCCCGCAATGCCGGCACAAGCGCAATGGTCCCCAGGACTAACGCCGCCAAAACCCTTGTCATCAACTGTCTCTCCATTCGAGCAAGCGCAATACCATACCTCAATTGCCCAAGTGCCGGACAACTCACTTGAGATAGGTTCGCACGATTTGAATGACGTCGTCCGCAGCTTCCTCGGAAGACTTGGAATTTCTGGGCATGTGATGGCGAATGTGATCCTCCATTAATTCCGCCATCAAGCTGTTGATGGAACCACGCACGGCCGAAAGACGCTGGAGGACGTCGGTGCAGGGTTCGTCCTGATTCAGGGCTCGGAGAACGCCTTCGAGCTGGCCGATGACCTTCTTGGTGCGGTTAACGAGGTCGAGTTTTTCTCGAGAGGTATGGGACATCGGTGTTGACTACCCTACCGGGGTATGGTATCAAACGCAGGCGCTAAAGAAAAGGCCCCAAAGGACAGTAGAGTACAGCGGGTTCCGATTCAAGTGGCGGCCGAGTCCGCCGACGTCTGGTTGGAAGGTGGCGTTCCGGTGTTGTTACAAGCGATTCACATTCTTTGAGTCTAATGCCCAACCTGCGTTCCATTGGGCGTGCAGACTAAAGTGAGTTCACATGGTTCGAAGTAGGAAAACGAAATTGCTCCTGGCGGCGTGCGTGGTGCTGCTCGGTGGCTGCGGCGAAGGGCAAAAGAATGTCTCCGCCGATGCCAATGCGATTCGGCGTGAAGGGAACCGAGTGATCGTTCCACCGGGCTCACCACTGGCAAGCCGTTTGGAGGTGGAGCCCGCCAAGCTCACAACGTTTACCCGCCAAGTGACGGCGCCGGCTTCGGTGGAGGCGGATCCCGCCCGCTATGCGCGCATTCTGCCGCCGCTCAGTGGACGGGTGCTCAAGATATTCGTTCATCCGGGCGACAGGGTTCAGGCAGGGCACGAGTTGCTGGCTATCGACGCTCCTGACTTCGTGGGAGCCCAATCGGATTATGCGAAGTCACGAAGCGTGCTGGCGCAAACCGAGCGGGCGCTGACGCGGCAGGAAGATCTAGCTGCGCACGGCATCGTTGGCCAGCGCGATGTGGATCAGGCGCGCACCGATCGCGACTCCGCCTTGAGCGATTTCAATCGAACCAAAGACCGCCTACAACTGCTGGGTATGGACCCCGACAAGACGCAGCTGGGTGCGCCGCTGATTGTTCGTTCGCCGCTTTCCGGCAAGGTTCTGGATGTCACCACGGCTACCGGTGAATTTCGCAACGATCCCATGGCGCCGCTGATGACCGTGGCGGACCTCTCGGACATCTGGGTCACGGCGAACGTGCAAGAGAAAGACATACATTTCGTCCATAGAGGTGACCCGGCAAGCGCCACGTTTGCCGCTTATCCGACCGAGTCGTTTCGAGGGAAGGTACTTTTCGTCGCCGACGTCCTGGAGCCCGACACGCGAACCGCCAAGGTACGCATCGCGTATGCAAATACAGATGGTCGCCTGAGGCCGGCGATGTTCGCGACGGTCACCCTGAAGACCTGGGACACGCAGGAGCTCACGGTCCCTACGACCGCGCTTGTGCTGATTGGAGAGCACACCACAGTCTTTGTTCAGGTAAGCCCTAACACGTACGAGCAACGTTCGATCGTTGCCGGTGAGCAGCAGGGAGCACGAACCATCATTCGAAGTGGCGTGCAAGCCGGCGACAGGGTGTTGGTGCGTGAAGGGGCGCTCCTGCAATGATCGAGAAGTTCGTGACTTTGTGCTTGCGGCGGCGCCAGCTAGTCTGGCTGATCGCTCTCTTGATGTGCGTTTTTGGATATTTTTCGTGGCAAGCGCTGGAAATCGAAGCATATCCAGACATCGCCGACGTCACTTCGCAGGTCATTACACAGTATCTGGGGCATGCCGCCGAGGAAGTCGAAGAGCAAGTAACCATCCCGCTGGAACGAGAGCTCAATGGCATACCGGGGCTGCAAGTGATGCGGTCGCGGAGCACGTTCGGTCTTTCGCTGATCACCCTCGTGTTTCAGGACGGCGTCGATGATTACTGGGCGCGGCAGCGAATTCAAGAGCGCATCGCGGGAGTCGATCTTCCCCCCGGCGCCACCCCGGGCCTGGATCCACTCACGTCGCCAATCGGAGAAATCTATCGCTACACGCTGCAGTCCAGCTTCCGCGACCAGCGTGAACTTCGCGAACTACAGCAGTGGGTGGTCATTCCACGCCTGAAACAAGCGCCAGGCGTTGCCGATATCACCAATTTCGGCGGTGAAACGACGCAGTTTCAATTGATGGTCGATCCCGCGAAGCTTGCGCAATACAACGTGTCGCTGGCACAGGTCATCACCGCAATTCAGTCTAACAATGCGAACGCTGGCGGCAGCATCGTGGTGCGGGGCGAACAGGGTTACGTGGTGCGCGGAATTGGTTTGATCCGCTCGCTGCAGGATCTGGGAAACATCGTGATCCTGGCGAAAAATGGCACTCCCGTTTTCGTGAAGAATCTCGGTGCGCTGCAGCTAGGCGCGCTGGAGCGGCGCGGAATTCTGGGGAAGGATTCGAATCCCGACACCGTTTCTGGAATCGTGCTTCTGCTGAAAGGCCAGAACCCGTCGCAGGTTCTGGAGGGAGTCCACGTTCAGGTGCAGGCCCTCAACAGCGGCATTCTGCCGCCGGACACCAAGCTGGTTCCCTTCGTGGACCGAACGGATCTGGTGCACACCACGGTACACCGCGTTTCGCAAACCTTAATCGAAGGCATGGGGCTGGTCCTGCTGGTGCTGATTGTGTTTCTGGGCAGCGCGCGGGCTGCATTCATCGTCGCCATCACCGTGCCGTTCTCCCTTCTGTTTGCGTTTATCTGCATGCGCTTCACGCACATCCCCGCCAACTTGCTTTCTCTAGGCGCGATCGACTTCGGAATCATCGTGGATGCGGCGATCGTCATCATGGAAAACATCTTGCGGCGTCGCGAGGAGGACCCGGACCTGCCCTTAGGCGAAGAGATCGCCCGCTCGGCGGCTGTTCAAGTTGCGCGGCCCATCTTTTTTGCCACGTTGATCATCATCACCGCCTACCTTCCTTTGTTTGCATTCCAGCGCGTTGAGAAGAAACTCTTTTCGCCCATGGCCTATGTTGTCGGCTATTCACTCATCGGGGCGTTGCTGATGGCGCTGGCTATCATTCCAGGTCTTTCGCTGGTGACATATCGGCGTCCGCGTAAAGCGTTCCACAATCCGGTGCTTACGTGGATTTCGAAGTGGTACGAACATGCCGTGCACCATTTGATGCATCATCCCCTGCACGCCACTATTCCCGCCACCGCGGCGATGATCCTTGCCGCTGTTTTGTCCATCACGATCGGCAAGGAATTTCTGCCGTACCTAGACGAAGGCTCGATCTGGCTTCAGGTCCAACTGCCACCGGGGCTCTCGCTGCAAAAAGCTGCTTCGATGGCCGATGAGTTGCGAGCGGCGACGCTGGAGTTTCCGGAAATCTCCACGATTGTGACGCAACTTGGCCGGAACGACGATGGAACCGATCCGTGGACTCCCTCCCACATCGAGTCTTTTGTCGGCCTGAAGGCCTACGACACGTGGCCGAATCACGGAGACAAGGCCGACCTGATCAGACGCCTTAGCGGGCGCTTCGACAAGCTTCCGGGCTTAACGGTGGGTTTTTCTCAGCCGATGATCGATGGGGTTAACGACAAGATTTCCGGCGCCCATAGCGATCTAGTCGTGAAGGTTTTTGGTCACGAATTTGGCGAGACCCGGCGGATCGCTGGTGACCTGGTCGAGCTGCTGAAGGGCATTCCGGGAGCCTCAGATGTGACGATCGATCAGGAGCCCCCGCTGCCACAGATTCAGCTTCGCGTAGATCGCGCCGCTGCCGCACGATTTGGCATCAACGTAGCAGACATCGCGACGATCATTGAGTCAGGGATCGGCGGCAAGGCCATTTCCAACGTATTTATCGGAGAGCGGGTCTATGACATCGCCGTGCGCTTCCCGGAAAGCGTGCGAGGAAGCGCCGACGCGATCAGCAGCCTTACGGTCACGCTGCCAACGGGAGCGCGAATCCCCCTCTCGCAGGTGGCCGAAATCACTTCGACTACCGGAGAGAGCAGCATCACGCGTGAGATGAACCGCCGGCACCTTACCGTTCGCCTCAATTTGCGCGGGCGCGACCTTTCCAGTTTTTTGGCCGAAGCCCACGACAAGATCGCGAAACAAGTGAAATTCGATGCCACCAAATACCAGCTCGAATGGGGCGGGCAGTTTGAAAACCAGCAGCGCGCACAGAAGCGGCTGGCGTTCATTGTACCGGGCGTAATCGCGCTCATCTTTGTGCTGCTGTACTCCTCGTTTGGCACGGTGCGTCACGCCGCTCTCATCCTGACCATCGTTCCGGTGGCGCTGCTTGGCGGCCTGATCGCGCTCAATCTGCGTGGCATGACCCTCAATGTCTCGAGCGCTGTTGGCTTCATAGCGCTGTTTGGCGTGGCCGTGCAAAACGGGGTGATCATGGTCGCCAGCCTGAATCACCAGCGCCACGCCGTAAAGGGTCTTCATCGAGCGGTGATGACTGGCGCCACGCAGCGACTCCGCCCGGTGCTGATGACGGCGACGGTCGCCGCGCTCGGCCTCCTGCCCGCGGCACTCGCGCGAGGAGTTGGCAGCGACGTGCAGCGTCCGCTGGCGACGGTGATTGTGGGAGGACTAATTACGGCAACGATGCTGACCCTGTTCGTTTTGCCGTCGCTATATCTGCTGTTGGAGCAGCAAGCGGCGAAGAGACATCTGGAAATTCCTGCGGATTGGGAGAATGCCTGATGATTCTATTTCGTCGCGCCGTGTGTTTGTTTTTGTCCGCATTGCTTTTGCCCAGTTGTGGAGCGTCGCAAACGCAAAGCGGCGCGGCGCCGGCGACTTCACCGACGACCGATTCCGCCGCGCGGCCGCATATCGCGCTCAACGACTACCTTAACGAAGTGCTGCGCTCCAATCTGGATTTGTCCGCCCAACGCGCAAATATCGCGATCAGTCAGGCCGGCGTGACGACGGCCACGGTTACGCCCGACTGGTCGGTTGATATTGGCTTTCCGACGGTCGATCTTTCGAACCAGGGCAATCCCACGAATTTCAGCGCCGGACTGAATGTGCCCATCGAGCTCGGTGGCAAACGCGGCAGCCGCGTGCGAGCGGCCAAGGCGGACGTCGCCACGGCTAACTCCGACTACGAGGACGCGGTTCGACAACTGCGCGCTACCGCAACGGGAGCATTCATCGATGCCCTCGGCGCACGGGCCATCCTGGCGTCCAAGAACAAGAGCCTGGGTCAGTTTGACCGCATCGTCACGGTGAACCAGGAGCGCTTGCGCGTTGGCGAGATCGGGGAAATCGAACTCGTGCAATCGCGCGTCGATCGCGACCAGTTCAAAGCCGACGTCATCAGCGCCGAGGCGGATGTCTATAGTGCGGATGTGGCGCTCGGCCAGCAACTGGGTAAGTCCGAGATGCTGTCGACGCAGTTGCCCGTCCCGGATGGGACGCTTGAGATTCCGATACGCGCTTTCGATGTCGATCAGCTAGTGGCAACGGCATTGGAGCGACGGCCGGACGTGATGTCTAAGCAGCGGGCGGCAAAGGCAGCCGATCTACGCATCGAGCTGGCAAATGTGAACCTGATCCCCGACCTTAGTGTGAGCGGGTCGTATTCTCACACCGCTGCGGGAACGGGCGGGTTTGCTCAGCCGCCGGATAACACGCTGGGCGCTTCGCTGTCGGTTAATCTGCCGTTTTCGCGGTTGCGGCATCGCGGCGAACTGGAAGGCGCGCAAGCTGCGCGGACGCAGGCAGAGCTACAACTCCGCTCCACTCAGTTGCGGGCGGAAGCCGAGGTCCGCGACGCGCATTCCAGATATCTGGCGACCGTGCAGCGTCTTCAGCTCTACCGCGGGGGAATGCTCAAGGACGCGGATCGCGTGCTCGAAGCGCGTCTCTATGCCTATCAGCACGGCGGTGCTACTTTGCTTGAAGTTCTCCAGGCGCAAAAAACTTCAGCGGACGTGTACCTGGCCTACTCCCAGGCTCTGGCCGACTACGCCCATGCGCTGGTCAATCTGGAACTGGCTTCCGCGACGTGGAGTGTTTCTTTCTAGAGAGATACTTCTAAGCGGACGGCAGGCGCAAGCTCGCGTAGTCGCGGCCAAGCTCCGCGCACAACGCTTCCACAACCAACTCATGATCAGAGCGCTGTGGCACGCCCGAGACTGTGACTGAGCCGATTACACCGGCGGCCGGCACGCGAATCGGGAACGATCCGCCATGCACGGCATAGTCCTGTTGAGGCAAGCCATACTTGTCCAGTAGGGTGGAGTTCGACTGCTGCAGTTCCAGCCCGATGGCGTACGAGCTGCGGTGAAATCGCGCCACAACATTGCCCTTGCGGCGCACCCATTCCGGATTGTCTGCGGTGGTCCCGGGTAGCGCGGTGTAAAACAGCGGCTGGCCGAAGCGGCGAACGTCGATCACCACTCCGAACTTCTTTGCGATGGCTAGTTCGCGGAGGCGCGAGCCCAGTTGCCACGCGATCACCTCATGGAATTCAGGGAATTGCAGTTCGCGCTCTTGCGCGGCGATCGCCGCGAGATCTTCGGTAAGCCCCACGCTGGCCTCTCAGGTTGCGGGAAGGAGCGCTTGGATTCTGCTATCGGCAGGGAATTTGGGCAAGGGAGATCGGCCAGGCAGCGCGGCTACAGTAGAGGGCAGCGGTAGAGACGATAGGCAAGACCAAACGCCAGGCGCAGACCGTGCCGCGAGTCGGTGGTGCCGTTGGGCAGGCTGGTACGGACGTAGTGATTCCGCCGCTCAGCATCATCGGATGGGCTTCGCCATTGCTCGATGGCACGAAGACCGAGACTCCCCGCGAGGGAGATTCTCTCGGCGCGTAGCGCTTGCGCTTCTCGCGACCGACGAGGTTCGCGCGTAGGTAAGTTTGGCCGCGGAAGAGCTAGGTGCGCGAGGTTTCTTCGCCGCCGCGGAAACCGGCCAGAAAAATCAACAACACGATAGCGGAGCCGACGGCCGGTACCATCCAGATCGAGCGCCAGTCATGCATCACGCCTGCGCCAGATGTCTTGGCATAGAGATCGACAACCCAGCCGGATAGGTACGAGCCGAGGAACATGCCGATGCCATAGGTGATGAAGGTGATCAAGCCTTGCGCCGCGGCGCGCAACGCAACCGGAGCTTTCTGATCGACGTAGACCTGGCCGGTGACGAAGAAAAAGTCGTAGCAAATGCCGTGAAGGATGATCCCGATATAGAGCATCCACGCCAGTTCACCGGCGTTGCCGTAGCCGAAGCAGATATAGCGCACCACCCATGCGAGCATGCCGAGCACCAACGTCCACTTCACTCCGAGGCGCTTGAAAAACCACGGCAGCGTGACCATGAAGAGCAGCTCGGACATCTGGCCCATGGTCATCTTGCCGGCCGCACTGTGTACGCCAATCTCATTCAGAAACGGATTCGTGAACGCGTAGTAGAACTGCAACGGAATGCAGATCAGAAACGAAGCCAGCGCGAATACCGAGAAATTGCGGTCTTTGAACAGGGCAAAGGCTTCAGCTGGGAAGATGTTCGAGAGTTTGAAGCCGCCTTTCGATGCACGCAGTGGCGGGGTGTGCGGCAGCGTCAGGCTGTACAAGCCGAACACGACGGAGGCAGCCGCGGCCATGCGAATGGGTATCGCGGTACCCTCAACGCCGGGAATCGAGCGGCTGATCGCGCTGATCGTCAACCCGGCTACGATCCAGCCCAGCGTTCCGAGCACACGAATGGAGCCGAAATCCTGTTTGGGGTCTTTCATCTGGCGGAAGGAAAGGGAATTGGTCAGCGCCATCGTGGGCATATAGCACAGCGAGTAGATCAGCAACACGCCGTACATCGCGCCAAATCCAGTCTGCGTGGAAGCGAAATAGAGCAGCGCGCCACCGATACAATGCAGCGCAGCCAGCAGCCGCTGTGTCGCGAACCATTCATCGGCCATCAAGCCAACGAAGAAAGGCGCGATCATCGCGCCCAGCGCGGTTGTGCCAGCCACCAGGCCGATCTCTTTGCCGGAGAAGTGCAATGCCTGCCCCAGCCAGGTACCGAGCGTGACGTACCACGCACCCCAAACGAAGTACTCGAGGAACATCATCACGGACAGCCGCAGCCGCATCTGAAAGAGCACGCATTACCTCCTGGAAACGCGATTCGCTTCGACGTTGACCGCTAGATCGTTCAGGAAATTCATTTTTTCGACGGACTCCGATACGCCGGGCCATTCAGCCACAGGTCAATCGGCCTCTTTGCATCTGGCGCGCGGAACGGCATCGCGATCTTTTTCCCTTCACCCGCCGAAGCGTAGCCCGCATACAGTGCGTGCATCACCGCCAGCCCGTCTTCGCCGCTCGACTGTGGCGTTTCTTTACCACGCACGCAGCGCGCGAAGTGAGTCAGCTCTTGCGGTGTGCCGTAATTCCACAATTCCTCGAAGACCGGATACGTCCAGCCCTTCGTAGTCGGCGCTTTCTCCACCGCGTAGCCGTAGCCGGTTTCGCTGTACGTCGGCATCGCGTTGCCCATGTGGAGGTTCGCGTAGCTGACGCCGGCCTCACCGAACACCTCGATCTTGTCGTCCATTCCGCCGCGGCGGGCCCAGCTGTTTTCGATCAAGCCCACGGCCCCATTTTCGAATTCCAGAATGCACAGCGAATCGTCATCGGCCTTGGTCTTCGCTCCGTGAACGTACGTTCCCATCTGGCAATACACCGATTTGATCGGCGAACGTCCGAGGAACCAGTAGCAGAATGCGATGCCGTGGCAGCCGAGATCCATCAGCGCACCGCCGCCCGAGCGGTTCACATCCCAGAACCAGTCGCTGTGCGGGCCGAAATGCTTCTCGCTCTGCTTGACGAGATAAATCTTGCCGAACGCCCCCGCGTCCGCCATTTCCTTGACCTTCAGGTATTTCGGCGTGAAAAGCAGTTCTTCGCCATACATCAGCAGCACGCCGTGCCTTTTCGCGGCCGCGATCATCTCCTCGCCCTCCGCGATGGTCATGGACAGCGGCTTTTCACAAACGATGTGCTTTCCGGCGGCAGCGGCGTCCTTGGTCATCTGCGCATGTAGACTGTTCGGCGCGCAGATGTTGATCATCTCGATGTCGTTTTCCTTCAACATCTCGCGGTAGTCGGTGAACACTCGCGGGATCCCGAAGTGCTTTGCGAATTTCGCCGCGTTGCCCGGCGTCGGCGAGCACACCGCGGCAATCTCCGCGTCGTGCGGCATGATCTGCAAAGATGTTGCGTGGATGTCGGCCTGAAATTGCGATCCGATCAGGCCAATCTTTACTCTTCCCGTGTTCGCCATCTGTTCCTGTCCAGCTCCTGAAATAATCCGTTACGGCTTCCTGGTCGGCTCGATCGGCTTCACCTTAACATCGCGAAACCAGATCTCCGACCCCTCCGCTTCCAGCAAAATATGCCCGCTCGTCAGTGGAATCATGCGCGCGGGATTCTGCGGATCGGGCTTCTTGATGTCGCGGGCGTAGTTGACGATGCGGCCGTTTACGAGATGCGTCGCCGTGTCGCCGTCGAGAATAATCTCGACAGTGTTCCACGCGTTGCGATCCTCGAAGTCTCCCGACTTCAGGATACGCAAGGACTCGCCGGGACGGGACCGAACCGTGGTCCCAACATTTCGGTCGTCGTCATACATCTGAAATGTTGGCGAGATCAAAAAGCCAGTCACCTGCGAGCCGTTGACGATCCACATATCGCCGACGTCTGTCTCTTCGATTTGGCATTCGATGGAGCGGGGATAGATGGCATCCGCGCCGCCCGCAAGATAGAGCAGGCCGCTGTTGCGCTTTCCCTCAGTCGCACGCTTGGTGCCCCACTTATATTCGGCATGAATGCGTACGTTCGAATAGTCCTTCACTGTCGACAAGTAACCGTTCTCGAATTTCACGCCCGGCGCAACATCCAGGATGTGCACCGCGCCGTCTTCCAGCTTGAAAACGTGTGTCGGATCGTTGTTCTTGCCGCCAGTTTCCGTGTAGGAGTACCACCCATCGAAATTCTTGCCGTTGAGCAACGGGATCCAGCCATCGTCGGCCGAAATGGAGGAAGGATGCAGGTTAACGGCGATCGCGAAAGTCACCGCGGTCGTGCACACCAGGAAGGCTAAAATGAGCGACTTCATACTGGCCTCATTCGTGATTCACCCGCGAACGCCCGACGCTTCGTTACCCGTTCGACGGCGGCGTCGGGTCATCGCAACCCACGTATTCCTGCAGAATCCGATTGCCTTTGTATTCCAATTCGTCGTGGATTCCAATCTTCGACGTGTAATATCCCTGGGTGGTCATGTGCTTCAGCGCCTGAAAGAATCGCACTTCCGGTAGTTCGCGCATGTTGTAGTTGTCAGACAGCACCTTCAGCACTTCAATTCGTTCATCGCTGCTCGACTCGACGAACGATTTGCCGTGAAAATGCTTGCTCATGAGATCGACCAGCCGCATTCCCTCGTGCCACATCGCTTTTTCTTCCTCGTCCTGGCTCTCGCGCAATCGCTGATCGATGTAGTCGGCCACTTTCGCGGCCTTTGCGCCGCCGGAATGGCTGTCGGCGGGAACGATCGTCTCCGACAGCTCCTCCACGTACGCATGCTGCGCCGGAGTAAAAAATCTGCCTGCGCTCTTCGGTGCGCCAGCTCCCGGCTTGGGCACCGGCTCCATGGTTCCTTCCGGTTTCTCCTGTACCGCAGGAGAAGCAACCGCGGGCAGCGGGACGACCGAAGCGCCGATCAATCCCGCCGACGTCTTGATCCACTGCCGCCGGTCCTGCCGCAAATTGATGCGATCGGTGATGGACATGCGCGCCTCCTTACAAATTGCCTTTCTTCATTTCATCCGCCAGGTAATCGCACGAACGCCAACACAGCGACATGATCGTCCACGTCGGATTCTGGCAGCTCGCGTTCACAAAAGCGCTGCCGTCCACCACGAACAGGTTCTTGACATCATGCGACTGTTCAAACTGATTGAGCACCGACTCTTTCGGATCGTCGCCCATCCGAGCGGTGCCCAGCTCGTGAATGGACCATCCTTCGGTCAACACGCGCTTGCTGACGTGCACGATCTGGAATCCGGCGTCGTCGAACATTTCCTGGGCAGTGACCGCCATATCCTCGGCCATGGCATGCTCGTTCTCGCCGAATTTGTAGTGAAACCGCAGTGACGGGATACCCCACTTGTCCTTTACCATCGGGTCGAGATCGACGTAATTTTCATAGCGGGCCAGAACTTCGCCGAAGGCGCCCATCCCGATATATGCGCCTTGATTCTTCCGAATCTCTTCCTTGAAGCCGGCCCCGAATCCTGGATTGTCGGTGCCATCCGGAAACATGGCGCACCCGCCGCCGCCTTCGAATCCATATCCGCGGATAAATTTCTGGTGCTTGTCCTTGAGATTGCGGAATCGCGTCAGGTAAAAGCCGCCGGGCCGGCCGTCATCCAGCGTCGGCGGTTTTCCAACGAGGTTCTTGGCGCGGCCATGCACGCCCGGGCCCATGATGTGCTCGCAGAAATTATGCCCCACATGCCCGCTGGAATTCCCAATGCCGTTAGGGTGCATCTTGGATTTCGACAGCAGCAGCAATCGCGCGGACTCCAACGTGGAAGCCGCCACGATCACCACTTTGGCCTTTGCGGAGTAATCCTTCTTGGTCACCGCATCGACAAAATGCACGCCGGTCGCTTTGCCCGTGGCCGGATCGACGGCAATCTCGCGCGCGATCGAATTGGTGCGTAATGTGAGATTGCCGGTATCTCTGGCCGGATAGATCAGGCCGGTCGGCGAATCGAAGGCCGCGTGAATATCGCAGCCGCCCTTGCGTTCACATGCGCCGCGACCGTAACAACGGCTCCGATACTTATTGTGCTTCAAGCCATCAGAGGTCACCCCCGCTCGATACTGCGTCAGGGTGCGCCCCATCTTTTGCAGGCTGTTCTTAAGCGTTACTTCGGCGCAATTCAATTTTGTCGGGCGCTGGAAAATGCTGTCAGGCAAATGCGACAAATTCTCCTTTACGCCGGTGATTCCGAGATACAAATCCACTTTGTCGTAATAGGGTGACAAATCGCTGTAGCTGATCGGCCAGTTTTCGCCGAAGCCATCGCGATCCTTGGCCTTGAAGTCGAAGTCCGAAAGCCGCAGTGCCAGGCGGCCCCAGATATTCGTCTTTCCGCCCAGGCATCGCGCGCGCACCCACGCGTAGTTCGTCCCGGTATAGGGATTCTCGCGTTCTTCCACACAAATATTTTTCGTGTAGTCGGTATTGCCGATGTAGCTGTGCAGTTGTTTGGACTTCTCAAATCCCGGCCCATAGGGCGGCCTGCGAATGGTGTACTCGTTGAAGGTCAGCGCATGCTGGTCCGCGGGCAGCGATCCGCGGTGCGCGTTGTCATACGGCCACTCCATGGAGCGCAATTCCTGCTCGATATCCAGTTTCTTGCCTGCCTCCAGCAGCAGCACTTTCATGCCTTTGCTGGTCAGCACATGGCAAGCCATACCGCCCGCAGCTCCCGAGCCGATCACTACCGCATCGTAGGTCTTGGTCAGGTCTACGGCTTCGGTTGAATCGCCCTTCGATTCGGTCATGATAATGGGCAACGACATGAAGAGCCCCCTCTTCGTGGAAGGACCGCGCTGACTTTTGGAAAAGCGGCCGCGAGCAAGCTGCCTCTTTCCGGCCGGACGAACAAACGGTGCGAATGCATTCAACACCGCCGCCACCTGTTTGTCCAGTCCGCTCGGGAGAAGTTATTCGATTCGCGGTGCCTGTCTACTGCGGATTCGTTCCGAATGTCAATCGCAGGCCGGTTGACAGCAGCACATCGTTCTTCTTGAATCCCGGCAGCGGAGTGCTCAAATAACGGTCGCTGTAGGTCACTTGCCAGCTCAGCCAGGACTTCAGCTTGGTGGCCGCGATCGTGTCGAATTGAAAGCGATAATCCCCGGTATTGCTAACGTTCGGGTATAGCGAGAATTTCTCGCTTAGCGTCATACGGCTATTGAGCTTGGTGTCAAATTCTTCGCCCAGCACGATCTCTCCGGTTTTCCTGGTCAGGCCCGTTGGAAATGTGGGATTCGCGGCAAAATATTCCTGGTCGTAGTCTCCGCCGCCGAACACATCGAATACCATGTTCTTGGTCTTAATCACGTGATATCCCAAGCCGCCGCCCAACACATTGCGCAGATCCAGGTTCTGGAACTCGTCATACTCGAAATCGGTGAATCCAAATACGAATAATTTTTCGCTGATGTTGAGATCGCCCCGCAGACCGCCGCGAATCGCGTGCGCTGTGGTTCGTGAAGGCGGCGTCGTGTCATCGCTGGCATAGACAGCGAGGGCATAGGCCGTGATTTTATCACGCGTGGTCGCGCGCACTGCCTTCGCCGACAAGTTATATGCGAGCGTCGCCGAGTTTCCCCGCGTCACGTTCAGGCCGGTATCCAGCATGCCGCTCCAGAAATCCGTCAGCCGCGGATTCCTCAAGCGGTCGACCTCCGCATCGTGGTCCTTTTGTTCATCATCATTGCGTACCGCTACGACGGCATCTTTCGGCGCATTCACTTCGCCTGCGGTCTTGGTGGTCACGTCCAGCTTGCCGTCTGTGCTGGCTACCGTGCCCACGATCGTCTGCCCGTCCTTCAACTCCAGATGCAGCGGCTGCGACGACACGATGGAGATCACCGCATCCCACTGCACGTTTACGTCGCCTGCAAATTCCGTCTTGATAAGCAGCGTCTTAGCATCGGACTTCACAATCGTCCCGCTGATGCGGTCGCCATTCTTCAATGTCAACTGATCGGCTTGCGCGCTGTTTGCCAGTACGCACAGCACTGCCGTCATCGCCACAAAAAGGACACCTCTACGCACAGTTATTCTCCTTGCCCTTAGCTTTCGGACTATCTTGGTTTTCTTACTGAATCCGGTTTTTACCCAACGTTCGCTTTCGTTGCAACTTTGGATGGACAACCCAGGCAATTCGAGGCTGGTAAACTGCCACACTTCCCGAGAAATGAACCGCTACAGCTTAACGAATACACCGCGCGAAACCAACGCCAACTTGACGCTGCTTGCATTCGGGAAATTTGCAATGGCCCGCCGCCAACGCGGCAGACTTTAGCTAAGACGTTCAGTTATACTTCGTGGTTTCGGCAGCCCACTTCGTGCCGATCTGCAGATGGCTCCTGAAAGTTGCACCTGTGGCTGCGGATCGCGTGCACTGTAGCGGTGCAATTACGCGCCGCCTTTAACCGGGGACGTCGGGAGATAAAATGACCCGCAGCACGCATTTGTCACTTCTGACCACGCTCGCGCTCTGTCTGTTGACCGCCGCGTGCGCCCAGGCTCCTGGGCCAAAAGATTCCGGTTCTGCCTCCCAGTCCGCCCCCGTCACCCGCCCGACCATCGTGTTCATGACCGATTTCGGCACCGCCAACGACGCCGTCGCGATCTGCCGTGCGGTTATTTACAGCGTCGCTCCAGACGTTCGCCTCACCGACATCACTCACCAGGTCACGCCTTACTCCATCGAAGAAGCTTCGCGCTTTCTGTCCGGGGTGACGCCCTACTATCCCGCAGGCACGGTCTTCCTGGTTGTCGTGGATCCTGGCGTAGGGACCTCCCGCAAAGCGATCATCGCCAAATCGAAAAAGGGGCAATATTTCGTTGCGCCGGATAATGGCGTGCTCACCCCCGTGCTGGATCGGGACGGTTTCGATTCCGCGCACGAGATCACCAACCAAAACTGGATGATCCAGGCGCCCGTCTCGTCTACTTTTCACGGCCGCGATATTTTTTCCCCCGCCGCTGCCCATCTGGCCGCCGGTTGGGACTTCAACATTGCCGGCCCCGCGGTTCCGCAACTCGTACGCTTGACCGTCAAATCCTCGACGACCACCGAGAAAGGCATCGCAGGCGATATCATCGGCCTAGATGACCCCTTCGGCTCGCTGATCTCTAACATCCCAGGGGAAGAATTCAGAAAGTTGGGCTACGTCCAAGGCGACAAGATCCCGGTGCAGATCAACAAGAAGCCTGTCGTGGTTCCTTGGACAAAGACCTTCATGGATGTACCTGTGGGTGACTCGCTCCTTTATATTGACTCGCGTGGTCGCGTCGGCATCGCGGTCAACCAGGGCAATTACTCGCGAAAGCTCAATATCACCGCGCCTGCGGCCATCTTCATTCCCACTAAGCGCACTGCTATTCCACCGCCAAAGCGAAGCAAACGCTAAGCTTAGCCTTACGGCTGCATTCCCTTTCATTTTTCCGGTAACCTCTCTCCGGTAGCTCGGTATTCATCCGCGCAAGGGCAATAACGCCTTGCAGAAACGACCCGAATGACGGTTGCTGACGAGGACTTGATGCTCCAGGTGCGCAGCGGCGAGGCGGAAATGCTGGGGGTGTTGTTCGATCGGTACCAGACGCCTCTCTACAATTTCTACACAAAAATGACGCAGGACCGCGTCCTGAGCGAAGACCTCGTCCAGGATGTTTTCCTGCGCATTCTGCGGTATCGACAAACCTACCGGCCGGGCACGCCGTTCCGCGCCTGGATATACCAGATCGCTCGTAACGCCCGCGTCGATGCCATGCGTAAGGTGAAGCCGGAGGCCCCGATGCTGGCCGAACCCACTGCGCCAGCCGCTGCTGATGCCGCGCAGCAGAAACAGGAAGCGCAACTGCTGCAACGCGCGCTGATGCGGCTCCCGGAAGACAAGCGCGAAATCTTGATTTTGAGCCGCTACCAGGAACTCAAATACGAGGAAATTGCGCGCTTGATGGGCTGCGAGGTCGGCGCCGTCAAGGTTCGCGTGCACCGCGCTCTCCAGCAGTTGCGCGAAGCCTTCCGTCAGTTGGAACGCGGCGCCGGCTCAAAGGTATCCGACCACACCGGAGGGCAGCTGCCCTCCCCGAGGACCTGGCAATGAACTGTGAGCGAGTCGCCGAATGGTTACCAGACTATCTCGAGGGTTCGTTGAGCTCCGCACAGCGAGGCATCGTCGAAGAACATCTTCAACACTGCGCCACGTGCTTCGATGAAGTGGCCGTATGGAAAAAGATGTCGGCGCTTCCCAGCGAAGAACCCAGCCCTGAGTCTCGCGCGCGTTTTGAAGCCATGCTACATGCCTTTCCCTCCACCGAAGTGGGAGAACCGGCAAGAACTTTCGTGGCCGCAAGACCGGCGTCCGGATGGGCCTCGGTAATCCAATGGCTGCGCACCCCGGTCGGTGCTCTGGCCTGGAGTCTGGCGCTGCTGGTCATCGGCGTAGGGATCGGCACTCGCATCGGAGGCAAGGACGCGTCGCACTCCGAGGAAATCGCAGCCATGCACTCCGAACTGGCCAGCATGAAGCAGTTAGTAGTGCTGTCGATGCTCACCCAACAGTCGGCCAGCGAGCGCCTGCAGGGCGTCAACTACACCAACCGCGAAGAGCACCTCGATCCGCAAGTGCTTGCGGCGCTGCTACGTACGCTGCGCTACGACAACAGCGTCGATGTGCGCCTGGCCGCCCTAGATACGCTGAGCCGCCACGCAAACCAGCCGCAGATTCGGAAGAGTGTGGTCGATTCGCTGCAGGAACAGCAATCGCCGATGGTGCAAGTGGCGTTGATCGACCTGCTCAGCGAGTGGCGCGATCCCGACGCCGCCCAGCGTTTGCGCAATTTCCAGCAAATCAAAAATCTCAACCCCACCGTGCGGCAGCGCGCCGAGTGGGCCGTCAGCAAATTACAGTAAGGAGAAAAACCGTGCGCGGAACACCTTTCATGCGGATTCTCGGCGTCTACGGCGTTGCTCTCGTTTTCCTGCTGCTCTGGCCGATCAGCACCCGGCCGATCTCGCACTCCGCCAAAACGTTTTTGGCGTCGTTGTGCCGCGTGTTGCAGGTCGACTACGTGTTTGCCGAGCCGATGCGGCACGCCGTAGACGACTCCGACCATGACATGCCGGTACAGGAACACGAAACCATACAGAAATCATTCCCGATGCCCGCCGCGCACCGGGCCATCGAAGTCGACAATGTTTTTGGTTCGGTCGAAGTAGTCGGCGGCGCATCCGACCAGGTACAGCTGACCGTGGAAAAAACGCTGCGTGCGGAATCCAAGCAAGATCTGGAGCTGGCTCGCAAAGAAGTGACTCTGGACATCACCCAGCTGGACGGCGCATTGAAGCTGTACGTCAACGGCCCTTTCCGCTGCCACTGCGACGAGGATTGCCACGGGCGCCGGCATGACGGCGATGGCTACAGCGTCAAGATGGATTTCAAGCTGCACGTGCCGCGTGACATCGATACCAAGGTCAAAACCGTGAACGAAGGCCGCGTGACCGTGCGCAACGTGGCTGGCAATTTCTTCGTGCGCAACGTCAACGGCGATATCACTATGGACAATGTCGCCGGCTCAGGCTCCGCAAACACCGTCAACGGGCCGGTGAAGGTCACCTTTCGCGAGAATCCGCGCGAAAATTCCAGCTTCGGCACCATCAACGGCAACGTAGAGTTGTCGTTCGCTCGCGGCTTGTCCGCCGATTTCCGCTTCAAGACCATGAACGGCGGCGTGTATAGCGACTTTCCGGTGGACGCGCTTCCGGCACACGCGCTGCAGGAGGACCATCGCGGCGGCAAAACCGTTTTCCGAGCGGATCGCTTTACCGGAGCCCGCGTTAACTCGGGCGGCCCGGAGATCAAGATCGAAAATCTCAATGGAGACATCCGTATCCTCGAAAACCATGAATAAACTTACTGACAATTCCCGGCGCAATTTTCTTGCGACAACAATTTTTAGCACCGCTTGGTTTGGGGCGATGATGTTCTCGCCGCCGGCAGTGCGGGCGCAGAATCAGAACTCGAATTCCAACACGGATCGCGTCGTGGTCACGCTCAGCGATCCTTCACGGCCGTCGACGGTAAAGGCCAGCCTGATCGCCGGCGGCATCACCGTGAAGACCCACGAGGGCAAGGACGTGATTGTGGAAGCCCGGGCGCGTACACGGGACTCTGGCGACTCCGATGGCAATCCCAAGCGCATCAATATTTCGTCAACGGGCCTGTCGGTGGAAGAGGAGAACAATCAGGTGCGCATCAGCACGGAATCGCACATGCGGGCGATTGAGCTGACAATCACGGTTCCGGTGCACACGTCTCTTTACCTTCGCGCGGTCAATGAGGGCGATATTCATGTCACCGGCGTTGACGGCGAACTGGACGTCGACGATGTCAACGGCTCGGTCACGCTCAGCAACATCGCGGGCAGCGCCGTGGCCCACGCGCTCAACGGCCGGCTACTGGTGACATTCACGCGTATCAACCAGAAGCCCATGGCCTTCAGCTCGCTCAACGGCGATATCGACGTGACTTTCCCCGCTGATCTGAAAGCCAATGTCAGCCTGCGCTCCGACATGGGAGACGTGTTCAGCGATTTCGATGTGAACATGCAAGCCGCATCGACCAAGCCGATCGTCGAAGACGGCCGCAGCAGCGGTGGAAAGTATCGGGTAAAGATGGACAAGACGGTGCGCGGCACGATCAACGGCGGCGGCCCGGAAATGCAATTCACCAATTTTAACGGCGCGATCTACATCCGTAAAGCGGGCGCCCCGCGATAATTGCACTTGGGACGGATTGGAAAGTAAACGGGCGGCTCTTAAAGCCGCCTGTTATTCCTTTAGCTCGTCGCGCGTCTCGATTTGGCTTTGTGATGCCTCGCCTTTGTGGACTTGGAGGATTTTTTCTTTGGAACCGCCTGTTTCAACTTCTCGTTGTCGGCCGCCAGCGCCGCGTTTTCTTTCGTCAGGCCATCGATGCGGTTCTCCAGGTCGGCGTTGGATTTCTCCAGTTCCGCAACATGCGTCTTTAATTGCTCATTTTCCTTCAGGGTCTTGGTGTCCTGGCAAGCCGCCATCGGCAATCCCAGCGCCAGTGCCAATACCAAGGTACCCGCCGTATTCTTCCGCATTCTTCTCTCCTAACCGTCCCGTAAGGGCGGCCATCGCTACAAATGCCCAGGTGCAAGCTTGAAAATCAGTCGGCGGTATTCGCGGCCACGCGAACGTTGCCCGGAATCTCGAGTTCCTGATCTTGTGTCCCCGCACTCTCGATGGTAACCGCCTGCTTGGGCCGCTCGTCCACACGCAGTTGAAAAATATCCGGCCGCGCATAATGACCCACGACGTCCAGATCGTACTTGCCGCGCACGATCTGCGCGCGATCGATTTCGGCAACCAGAATGGCCTCGCCCTCGGTATTGGGTCCCGCCAGAAAATTGCCGAACGGATCGACTATACAACTCCCGCCGCGGCAAAGCACGGTCTCAGGGTCATTTCCAAATGCGGTGCGATAGTCAGCGGGAAAATCCCGCCGGCGTTGAAACTGATTGCAGGAAAGCACGAAGCAGCGACCCTCGACCGCGATGTGCCGCATCGAAGCGATCCAGGAATCACGGGCGTCCGCCGTCGGCGCGCAGTAAATCTCGATGCCCTTCGCGTACATCGCCGCACGCATCAGCGGCAGGTAATTCTCCCAGCAAACTACGGCCCCCAATTTACCCAGTTCGGTGTCAAAAACCGGAAGCGTCGAGCCATCGCCAAATCCCCAGACCAGCCGCTCCGAAGCCGTGGGCATCACCTTCCGATGCTTGCCCAGGAAGTGCCCATCCGGTGCGAAGAAAAGCACCGTGCAGTACAAGGTGCCACCATCACGCTCGATCACCCCCACCACCAGATAGATGCGATTGGACAGAGCAGTCTTGGCGAGGCGCTCGACCGATGGCCCGGGCACGTCCACGCTGCTTTCCCAATATCGCCGAAAGTCTTCGCGACCCTCGTCAGTGCGCGATCCAACCACCGCACCAAAATCGAGTCCTCGCGGGTACGCCGAGACAAAGGCTTCGGGAAACAGCACCAGCCTCGCGCCCTTGCCTGCGGCCTCGCGCGCCAACGATGCCACCTTTTCCAGCGTTCGCTCGCGATCGAACGCCACTGGAGCTGCCTGGACAACCGCTACCTTGAACGGCATCTCGCCTTCACTGTGCCGCGCTTCCTGACATCGCATGCTTTGCGCTCCTAACCGCGCTCGCGAACTTTCCCACTATAGTTTCTTCGCTGCGTGAAGCCAAGCTGTGCGCGCTCCGTCAAACCGATGGTGTGGCACGAGCCTTGGTCCAAACCTGTCCGGTCGGCAAGACCGGACGGCAGGATCGGGATTCGGCATCCCAGGCCGTCCGATGGTATAAACACAAGGGTCGATTCCGAAATTAGAAGCAGCGGATCCGCAGAACGTCTCCGGACCGTCCTTGGAAACCGAGCTCGGGCGATTCCGGATTCTGCTGCCCAGAAATCGAGGGAGAGAAGAAATGTCGCTACGAATCAATGAAACTGCGCCGGATTTCACGGCGGAAAGCTCGCAAGGTCCAATCAATTTTCACGAATGGATTGGAGACGGCTGGGCCATCCTGTTTTCGCATCCGAAAGATTTCACGCCGGTATGTACCACCGAGCTGGGTTACATGGCACGGTTGAAGCCGGAATTTGACAAACGCAACACCAAGATCGTCGGCTTGAGCGTCGATCCGGTAAGCAGCCACGCGAAATGGCAGGCGGATATCGAGGAGACGCAGGGCGCCAAGGTAACTTACCCGATGATCGGCGATCCGGAACTCAAAGTTGCGAAGCTCTACGATATGCTTCCGGCGGCCAGCGGGAATACGTCGGAAGGCCGGACGGCGGCGGACAATGCGACGGTGCGGACGGTGTTCGTAATCGGTCCGGACAAGAAGATCAAATTGATGCTGAGCTACCCGATGAGCACCGGGCGTAACTTCGACGAAGTCTTGCGCGTGCTCGATTCCATGCAGCTGACGGCCAAGCACAAGGTAGCGACCCCCGTGAACTGGAAAAATGGAGATGACGTGATCATTCTCGGATCGGTGACCGACGACGAGGCGAAGCAGAAGTATCCGGAAGGATGGAAAGCGCCAAAACCCTATTTGCGGATTGTGAAGCAGCCAAAGTAACAAAAACCGTTATCGCAAGACGACTGGAATCAAAACGCGCCGCCGCGGTTTTCCCGGGGCGGCGCGGGCGTTTTTTCGGTCAGCGGGATTCCGCATTCGCGGAATGCGCCACCAGGTACCATTCGGTAGTTGGCGCGCGCTGGTATTTGAGGCGCGTGCGCGCGGCCTGCGCAGCGGCAGCGTTGCCCAGCTTTTCCTGAGCCAGCGCCAGATATTGCAGTGCCAGCGGTGAACGCGGGTCGGATCCGAGTTCGTCGGCGGCCGAGGCGAAGTCGCCTTGCGCCAGCAACAGGTAACCTCGAGCGATTTCGTAGCTGTTGGAGACGACGAGATCGCGCGATTGCGAGGCGAAGCGCTCGAGTTTGTTGATGGCTTCTTGCGCCGCGGCGATTTGACCGCTTGCCGCAGCAATGCGCGCTTGTTCGCGGAGCACTGAGCTCCAGGAAAGATGACGGTCCGGCTCGCTCATTCCGGCGACCGGCTTCTGAACGCTGGCTTCTACCGCGCGAAGCTGCTCAAGCTCGCTGGCGGCATCGGGCGCCAGCGTGGCGCGTCCGAAAGCGATTTCAAATTGCGCGTAAGGCTCCTTCTGCCGGCGCGCGTCCTCCAGCAAGGAATCCAGCGCTTTGCGCCCCTGTTCCGGATGGCCCTCCCAGAAATAAGCCAGCGCTTTTTGATAATGCGCGTGCAAGCGATCGCGAGAATTCGTGGCCATGGCGTTGGCTTTGTCGTATTCGGCCCGGGCGCGCTCGAAATTGCCCATCAGTGTGTTGGTGTCGCCGAGACCGACCTGCGAGGTGATAAAATTGGTGATGATCCTCAAGGCTGCGGAGTAGTGCTCCAGTGAGCCCTGATCGTCGCCGGCGTAGCGCAAAACTTCACCCAACGAATCTTCCGGATTCGGCTGATTGGGTTCGCGTGCGGCGTAGCGCTTGAGGCAGCCGATGGCCTTCGCAGGATCGGGATCAGCGGTTTGCATGTAGGCATAACCGAGCATGTTCAGAGCCGGAGCAAAATTGGGATCGATCTGCTCGACCTTCTCCATCATGCGTAGCGAGCGATCGTAATCCTGCTGGACGTAAAGCCACTCGGAAGTCAGATACAAGACATGCTTGTCGTTGGGGAAATGGGCGAGGAGATCGTTCATCGCGCCTATGGCGGCGATGTTGTCGCCACGCTGCACGTCAACCAGCCAATTGACCAAAAGCTGCTCCTCTGGAGCGGCTTTGGGAGCGAGCTCTCTAGCGCGTTGCAAGGCTTCTGGCACAGGTCTGCTGTGATTGGCGGCGTACGACCACATGGCAAATGCCAGGGCGGAATGCGAATCCTTAAGAGCGGCTCTGTGGGCGGTATCGATGGACATGTCGAGCAAGACGTTTTCGTACTGATCAATGGCCTTTTCCAGGAGCTTGCGGGTCTCTTCCGAGCGTACGGAAATGGGCAGCGTGCCGAACAACGCTTTACGGTTGAGCGGCGCAATGGGTGCCACCGCCGCCGTGGGGACGGCGGCAACCTTAGTAGACGGGGTGGCTTCCCGTCGTGAAGCTTCTTCAACGTGTGCCTGGGCCGTGGCGGTCTGGGCCGTAGGGGCCTGCGCGTGGGCGTGCACTCCCAGCGCAGACGCGGAAAGGGCGAACAAATAGCGAGCGAACTTGGGATTCATCGACAACGCTCCCTGAGAGAGAAATGCGAAACAGGATGGCCTGGCATCCACCGTAGCGCCCGGAGATTGCGGGCCGATACTGGCCTCAGGGGCAGGTGTGCTGTTCAGTTAAGAGACGTATTGATGGATTGGCGACACCGCGGGCAGGCGCACGGTTGGACACAAGTCGCCAAAGGCGCACTTGTGCGGGTGTTCGCAACTGCCGATACTGCGGGTAATTCTCCTGAAAGGCCAAGTGCGTACGATGATCCGAAAGTCAACGGGCCCACGGCTAGGTCTGACCGCCGCTCTATTTCTAGTCGCGCTGCTGGCGTTCCCGGCATTTCCTGCAGTGAAGAATATTGCGGTGATCATGTCGGCCGGAAGCAAAACGGCGGACGTGCAGCTGGCCGAGCTGGTCAAACTTTGCAAAGGCACGCAGAAGGCCTGGGCCGACGGGCGAAGCTTCATGCTGGTGATGAAGGATCCGGTGGCTTCGGACATGCGTACTCCGGTGCAGAAACTGTTTGGAATGGCGCCTGCGGATTTGAAGGCGGCGGTCCCCAAGCTGAATGAGTCCCGGCAGCTGGTGAAGATTGTAGAGACCGATGAAGAGCTGCTTCGGACGGTGGAAGCAACCCCAGGGGCCGTGGGCATCGTGGACGTGTACTCCATCAACAGCGCCGTGAGAGTGTTGCGTGTGGACGGCAAACTGCCGTTTGATGTGGGCTACCCGCTGAAGGGAAATTGATCTTCGAGCACGGGAAGGATTGAGTGGTCTATGCGGTCGATAGTTTCTGAATTTTTCCAGCGACAGCGCAACTTTAGATAGAAAGACACCATGCCTACGATTCCGCGGCACCAGGTGCGCGCAGCGCTCGAAAGGCCGAGTACGCAAGCAGCACGACTGCGATGATCAGCGCAAACCACAAGAGAAGCGGGTGGCGTTCCGTGAACGGGCGCGGGTCCGCATAGTTTGCCGTGAGTTCTTCCCGGCCGAGGTTGGCGATTGGCAGCACTTTGTTGAAATCGAAGATGTGAGCGAAGTCGTACTGCGGTGCCGAAGCTCTGCTATTGCCGTAGATCAATCTGTAGGTGCGGTTGGGTTCGGCTTGGAAAGTAATGTTGCGTTCGATTCCGCGCAGTTCGAGAGTCAGATCGGTCAGAGGCCGATCGTTCCCGTTAACCACGTCAACGCACCAGAAACGCGCGAAGGATTCTGGAAAGCTAATGCGCAACGACTCCGCGAGTTTGCCTGCCTTCCTGAACCGATAGATCTCACCCGATGCCCGGAAGACCCAGTCCTGGTGATCCTCGCTGGTGCTGATGCGGACAGCCCGATAAAACTCCGGCTGACCGGTCGAAAAATCGACCTCGCTGACCGGGAAGTTGGGAGAGGCCAAGTCCGCGCACCAGCGAGCTTCGGTGGGTTCCGTGGCAGGTTGGGATGAAAAAACCGAGGGGATGGCGGTGCGTGGAGGCTCGGAGAAGGAGCGGGAGAGTACTTCAACGGAATCGACGGTGAACGGGCGGTCGGGATCGAGAATCCGGATGCCAAGAAAGCGCTGATTGGAATACCCCTCGAATTGAACGGTCTGGTTGCCATCGAGATGGTGTTTGCGAAAGCGAGAAATGGGGGAACGGGAATCGATGACGCGCCATCGATGAGCATCGTCGCTGACCGAAGTTTCGACCCAAAACATGAAATCGGTTTCGGGCGTGACGATTCGGTAGGTATTGAACCACGGCTCGGCTTGGAGGCGATCGAGGGTAACACCCCGGCTGTCGTCCAGAGGGGGCTTATCTGTCACGCCGATTACAATCTGCGTGAATTGGCCGGCGACAAAGCTCCGTTCCAGCAGGCGCGAGGGCAAAACCCGCGTCTCGGAATTTCTGCGCAACAAGTTGAGCGCGTACGGAACCTCCTGACCCTGGTCATCGATAACGCGAATATCGGATCCGTGCGCGTCGCTGCGAGCCAAGAGGTCAAACGGGAGCTTCAGTGAGAACGGGCTTCGTTGTTCGGCGGAAAATGTTTGTACGGTGCGCGAATAGTGCCAGGCGCGCCATTGGTGGGGAAGATCGGTGGCCGCGCAAAGAGCAGCGAGGGCCAAGACCGAGAACGTCGATGCGAGCCCGCGGCGGATCACGAGGAAGTCCGCTCGCGGGAGGCTTTGCTTTGATATAGGAAAGAAACGATTAGCAGTACCAACCCGAGAACCAAAAAGGAGAGGATGCGATAAAAGCGTTGCAGATAGGAACTGTCGTAGACGAAGACTTTGATTACGACCAAGCCGAAGAGCACGAGCGCCTGCCAGCGCAGTGGCGGGGACTGGCGCTTCATGCCGACAAGAATGAGGATGGAGGCGTAGACGGTCCACAGCAGCGACAAAGCGAGATGCTGGGCGAAGCCGGTGGCGAGGCCGAGCGACGTGGTCTGGCCGAAATAGTCCCAGAACTCCAGCGACAGCGCGAGAAGCGCGTAGAAGTTGATCGCGACTCCCAGCAGGCCAACTGTGCCTGTTTGTGGCTGGTTCGCGGCCGAAATGTGTTGGCGCGCGGCGAAGAGTGCGATGCCCATTGAGACGATCACGCCGAGATAGGTGCCAAAGCGCTCGTTCAGAAAGGCAGGTTGCGCGGGCAATGGCAGCGCGATCACGCGCAGCGCCGCGATTGCCAGTAACAGGAAGCCGGCGCCGCGCAACGCGGGCATGAGCGCGCGATAGCCGGTGTGAATGACGATCGCTCCTTCGAGCGCGAGAGCGAGCGTGATCCATTTGCCGTCGAGTCGAATCGGGATCGCCACAGTGACGAACGTGAGCGCCAAGCCGGCGAAAAGTTGTCGTGTGACCGGCCATTCGCCGGACTTGGGCTGCGGCACCAGCCGCGCCAAGACAATGTGTCCCGCCGACAGCGCCAGAACCAGAAGCGTCAGGGGCCAGCGGTACTCCGGCCAGAGCATGGCATACGCGGTTCCAAGGTAGGCCAGCGAGTTCAACGGCACAATGAACAAACCCACTTCATCGAGCGATGTAAAGCGCACCGTACGCAGCACCGGCAGAGCGCAATACAACAGGAAAATCAGCGTTGCGAAAATAATTGTGCGTTCCAGCTTTGCCGGCTGATAGAAGCTGGCGTACCAGCCCCAGAAGTAGATCTGCGTGAAAATAAAGGCGAGCGGCGCGAGCAATTGCCAGTCGCGGCGCGCGCCGATGATCAGCAGTCCACTGCCGAGAATCAGAAGATAGGTGAAGAGGGCGACCTGTTCATCCTTGCCGCTGCTGAGCAAGATCGGCGTCAAAAAGCCTCCGAGCAGCGAAAGCAGGGCGATGCGCTGGGAGTCACGCCCCAGCGCGATCGCGGCCATGACCACGGTAATAACGACCATCCCCGCCAAACCTACGTCCGTCCCGAAGAGCGAGTAGTAGCGGCAGCCCGCCCAGACCGATAGCAGTAGCGTCGCTTGGCCGAGGGCGGCGATGCCTTCGGAGAAGTAGGAGTAACCTTTGCCCAGGAGCCAGTGGCTCCAGGGAAGCATGGCGGCACCCAAGAGGGTACCGATAGCGACCCGGCCGGAAGGGCCGATCCAGTTATTGTCGAACGCATATTTGAGGAAAAAGGAGACGGCGACGATCAAAGCGAGAATGCCGATTCGGTTGAGCCAGCGACCGGCGATTAGACCTTCAAGGTCGGCTGAGGCCACATTCGCACGCGTGGAGGGCGGGTCCAATCGAGGCCCAGCAGTCAGACTGGCAGGCAGTATTGATCCGCGTGCTGGTGCGATCGTTGTTGACGCGGCTGGCGACGGGGAAGTGGGGGCCTGCGGTGTTGTCTGCACCGGTGTGGGCGGCGGCCTGACCTGTAGCGTTGGGGCGACGGATTCCGAGGGCGGACCAGCCTGCGATCCCCCGAGGGTCTGAACTGATTTCGCCAGCTGGCTCAGCTGTTGCTCGACGGAGTAGACGCGGGCAATTAGATCCTGGAGTCGGGCCGCTTGCAGCTGTTGTGCGAGCCGCTGCACCCGAACGAACGCCAAAATGGCGAGGATCGGCGTGGCGATAATCAACAGGCAAAGCAGGACAACGAGAATTGCCATTGTCGGCGATAGGTCGGGACGCCGAGATTAGAACACAGTGAGGCGGTAGGTACAACGGCGGGGGGCCCCTGCGTTAGGGTCCCCAAAATGGGAAATTCGCCCTCTCTGGTGACGCGGGAATGCCCTTTGGAGAAGGGCCTGTGGGGTTAGCGGCCTGCCCGGACGGACAGGTATTCCACAAGGCGGCCAGGCGAAGGAAAGTCAAAATCCACAGGGCGTGGAGAGTGTCTGTAAAGTATTGTATATTAGACTTTTATTTCGCTATCGCTGGTAAGTGTTGGGTACTAGAGCGCAGGTTTAAGATCAAAAATGTACCTTGCGTACCATCGATTCCGGCGCCCATTTCGTGTCAAATGGTACAGGTGCGGCGGTCACCTGGACCTTTCGATCAGGCTGCCGCATCAAAATACCCAGAACACAGTAAGCAGCCGTAGAGCGCAGTGCGGAAAGGGCCAAGGGACAGGATGAAGACCAAGACCAAGGATAACGGCCGGAAATGGATGTGGTGGTTCCTGGCGGTTGTCGTAGCGCTCCAGATGTATTTTGTGAAGGAGCTGCTGGCGGCCTTTGCGCTGTTCGCGATGGGGTTTGCGGCGATGGCTTTCGTGGTCGCCAGCGTGTATATGCTGCACAAGGGTTGGGAAGTGGCCGTCGAGCGCGTTGCTGAAAGCGGGCACCCCGTAGTGAATATGGCCCGGCGCGGCGCAGCTGCGGTCGAAGATTTGGCACGGCGTCCGTTGCGGCGCCCGGGATCGGAAACGGTTAGCTAGGCAGTCGCGATTTTGGTTTAACCAGAGCACCCAGGCCGGTGAATGAGAGCACCGTCCTGGCCAAGACCCAAAGAAGAGGCCAACCGGACTTGAGACCGGTTGGCCTTTTCTTTGTTCGGCGACGCTGTTGCGCTACCTTGCGGTGCCTGGTATGGGGCGGCTGAAGGCGACTTGATCGCTGTGCTACCCTTGCGCCGGTCGGGAGGGACGGCGATGGGTCATAAAGGCTTGAGACCAGTACTGGCGAGTGTGGCGATGGTTTCGGTGGCGACGGTAGTGTCGCTGGCGCCGAAGTTACCAGCCGCGTCACACGATCCGGCGCAGGGCGGAGGGAAGGGCAAAGAGGTTGCGCCAAGGAAGATCGCGATTCGGGCTGGGCGACTGATCGATGCCAAGAGTGATGCGCCGATTACGAATGCGCTCATCCTGATCGAAGGCGACAAGATTGTGTCCGTTACGCCGGGCGGTACGCCTCCCGTCGGTGTGGAAATGATCGACTTCTCCAAGGCGACGGTGCTGCCGGGCCTGATCGACACGCACACGCATGTGTTGCTGAACGGGGATATCACCGAAGAGGACTATGACGCGCAATTGCTAAAAACTTCGATTCCGTATCGCGCGATCTTGGCGGCGCGGAATGCGCGCATCGGGCTGGAAAATGGCTTCACCACGATACGAGACCTGGAAACCGAAGGCGCCATGTATGCCGACGTCGACGTGAAGCAAGCAATTGCACGGGGCGAAGTGCCGGGGCCGCGGATGCAGGTAGCCACGCGAGCGATGACGCCTACCGGCATGTATCCCCTGCTCGGATATTCCTGGGAGCTGCACCTACCGACCGGTGTGCAGTATGTCGATGGGGCCGATGGCGCGCGCAAGGCAGTTCGCGAGCAGATTTCACACGGTGCGGACTGGATCAAGTACTACTCGGACCGGGCCTATCGCTTCGAGGCTGACGGCGTACTGCACAGCATGGTGAATTTCACGGACGAAGAGGCCAAGGCGATCGTGGATGAAACGCATCGACTCG